>Ga0075686_12_pt1 | contig 62006 bp, 67 predicted proteins | sample RifGroA2_FD_67688 | JGI IMG/M metagenome (GOLD analysis project Ga0075686, IMG submission 67688) | Microgenomates (Gottesmanbacteria) bacterium GW2011_GWA2_41_12
GGCTCTTCATTTCCCGGATATCTCGCGGCAAAAACTGACTTTATTTTTTTCAAAAATAGAGTTTCGGTAAGTAGAATGGAAATAACAAAAAATATTGTAAATAAAAGAATTAATTTATTCTTCATTTATCCAAAATACCTCCCCACTCTACAAAAGTAAAACCCTTTCTTGCGGGTTTGGGAGGGAAAAACTGTTGCCGGACGGGTACGGCAAATTCTACGGGTTTAAAATATGGCCGGATTCTGATCATCGTGTCCGGCCGGCGATTTAATACGACCGGTTCGATCTTTTCTATCTCGTCTAGGGGAAGAAAATGGATAAAGTAATATTCTTTTTCAGTTTCCAAAAGCCTCGGGATCCAGTAACTCAAAAAGTCATCCGTTTCTTTTGCGGTAAGCCCGAGATATGCCAGTTTCTCCCTGAAAAAATCATGCAGTTTGTTTTTGCTCACTATAAATCCGCTACTGTCTACTTTTACCTTTTTTAATATCGCTTCATAATAAAGATAAGGATATTTATTCTTTCCATAAATAATAGAGCCGTCGGGAAAAGCACGGACATTCCAACCCACATGGGGCTCATAAAACGGTATAGAAACGGTAAGCTTGCCCTGAGTCTTCAGAATAATATTCAAATCCAAAGGATATGCAGGATAAAGATAAATGGCCGGTTTGCTTTCTTCTATCCATCCCCTCACCCAACTTCTCGCTGGAGGGATAAAATTTCCTAACTTTAGCGTCCTCTGGCCAGGCTTTGATATGTCCAAAGCGACAAAACGGAAATATGAAAATTTACCGACCGAGATGGAAGTCCTGTTTCCTAAAAGAGAAATTGTTTGAGATAGTATCCCTTTGGGCACAAGATAAATGTAGAAATCTCCTTCCGGATCAAGTAAATTTTTATATACTTCAAAATTACCGGTAATACCAATAGGATTTAACAAACTATTACCATTTAAAGGATATTTTTTATAAAGATCCAGGTTTATCTGAGTATTTCTGGCTTTATAAGATCCGTCAATATTGTTACTGTTGCCATCCAATAACCAATATATGCCGGACTTATCGGGATATTCCAAAATATTGGATGATGCAGCAGGCTTGTTGATATCATCGTAAGCCATGACTTTTTGAGGTCTGAATAATTTTCCAATCATAGGTAAGACAGGTAATTTGGATTCTCCGGTCGGAGTGGGAGCACATCTAAGAGAAGGAGGTAGGGACGCACCATCACGAAAATATACTGAAAAAAGAGATCCATCTGATGGAAGACGAGGATCAACCAGGTTCTGGTGGTCCTGACTCAGATTTCCATCTTCATCAATCTGCAATTTACCGTCACTGTCGGTATCCTCTAAATAAAAAATGAAATCACAATGAAATGATCCCCGGAAAGGGAGGCTCACGGGCGGATGCTGTGTAGAGCAGGTGCAGTTTAATCCTTCCGCATCACATTGTATATCCTGGGTATTGCAAGTCCGGCACCAGTCACCGCAAAAAGTCCGGTAAATCCTGTTTTTATACCTGTCAGCCAGAATCGGATCTGTCGTAAAATCAAGCTGTTTGACCAGTTGCCTGTCGGAAGCGGTAATATCAGTCGAAAATGAGTTGGGAAATATCACATGGTCCACTTTCACACCTGTTGAAACTAATTTGTAATTGGCTACAGACGGACCATCGCAACCGCCTCTGTTCTGACACCTGGGTATTTCATAACCCTGTGTGGTATTGGCTACAGTTGCTTTTGTGATGGAAAACAGTTTTTTCGGAACGTTTACCAGTCCGGGAGATATGCCGTTTTGAGCAGCTTCTGCTGTCAGACAGACATCGGCTTTGGGAAAATCCAATGAATTGGGATCAGGTATGGGAGTATGCGTGGCACCCAGAGCAAACAAACCGGACAATAAAAAGAGCAGGAAATTTGCCATATCTTAAGTGTAGCAAAGACTAAGTGGACTTTAAACTAATCAATCCACTTCTTCTTTACCCACCACTACTTTTTCTTTTACTTGCCCGTTTTTGTATACTTTCCAGATATTTTCGAGGATTTCTTTGGTAAGTTTGGGATTTTCATTCAGGAATATCTTGGCAGCTTCTCTGCCCTGACCGAGCATTTTTTCCTGATACTTAAGAAATGCACCGGATTTAGTGAGTACTCCCATCTCAATACCTACATCCAAAATGCCTCCCGCTTTGGAAATACCGCTATTCATGATGTCAAACTCGGCTATCCTGAAAGGTGGGGCAACTTTGTTCTTCACTACGCGAACCCTATGCCGGCTGCCTATGACTTTATCCCCGTCTTTGAGAGTCTCAATTTTCCGGGAATCCAGCCTGACCGATGCATAAAATTTCATCGCAAGTCCACCCGGAGTCGTCTCGGGATTTCCAAACATTACCCCGATTTTCTGCCTCAGCTGGTTGGTAAATATTGCCGCAGTTTTGGACTTGGAAATTACTCCCGTCAGTTTTCGGAGAGCCTGAGACATAAGCCTGGCTTGCAGTCCCATCATAGAATCACCCATTTCTCCTTCGATTTCAGCTCTCGGAACAAGAGCCGCAACAGAATCCACAACCAACACATCAATTCCGCCTGACCTGATAAGAGTTTCCGTAATTTCCAGAGCCTGTTCTCCTGTATCGGGCTGGGAAATAAGCAGATCGTCGAGCTTGACTCCCAAAGTTTCAGCCCACACCGGATCAAGAGCGTGTTCTGCATCGATAAACGCTGCCACTCCACCCATCTTTTGAGCCTCGGCGATGACTGACAAAGCAATAGTTGTTTTACCCGAAGCTTCAGGTCCGAACATTTCGATAATTCTACCCCTGGGAACTCCGCCTACTCCCAAAGCCATATCCAAAGCCAAAGAACCCGTGGAAATCACATCGATGGTCATCCTGCTTGCCTGTTCTCCCAATTTCATAATGGAACCTTTCCCGTACTGCTTCTCTATCTGTTCCATCGCCACTCTGATTGCCGCCAGTTTTTGATCTACTACCATAGTGTTCCTCCTTATATGAACTTTAATATTATCCTCGGGCAGAATTTATGAAAGAATCTGAAGTAGTTTAATTTTCACACGTCCCGTGATAGAATACAAGATATTATAAGATATCAAATTATATCGGGGATTAGTTCAGTTGGTAGAACGCACGGCTGGGGGTCGTGAAGTCACCCGTTCAAGTCGGGTATCCCCGACCAATTTTTCAGTGTAAAGGGGCGTTTATGGTGAAAAATTCCGAAGAATTTTTTACCATGAAGTCTCCGGTTCAAGTCCGGACACCCCGACCAAATCTTTAGTGAAAAATATCATATCTCTAAATTTTTGCTATATTATTTATCACTATGACAGATATACCAAAATGGCTACCAGAACATGAACGAAACGAAATTAGAAGGGGAAATTCAACTTTTATACCTGTGTCTTTAAGAACGAGAATTAGACATGTTCCTAGTATCCCTTGTGATTGCGGTTCTCGTACAAAAAGAATTTATCGTGGACAATATGTATCATCGGAGAGACAACAAAATAGAATAATAGTTGGAGGAAGAACGGTAGAATATATATGCGAAGACAAAAATTGCGGATTAACTTTTGGTAGTCATTTAGGAAGCTTAGAATTGTGTAGACGAGCTCGAAAAATTTTTATTCAAAATGGGGGTCAGGAAACGGCAGACGCGATGACTGAAGTTATTCGTGTTGGAAGGGAAATGAGGAGAAAACAAAGGGTTCATCGGTAAAAAAACCCGGATAATTAATTTAACTTGAAATAATCTTTCAGAAACTTGTCATCTTCTATTTTTTCTACCAATAAATAATTGACTGTAAAAGAAATTCCGTAAAGTTCCCTAAGAAATTCTATCTGGTCAAAACAGGGATATGGGGAAACGAATACACTTTCCTGGAGAGGATATAAATCCAATTGTTTCAGTCTCATCCGGAAAATATCCCTGACTCTCCGGTATTTTTCCGGAATATCAAAAATTATTACTCTCCATTTTTTATCCCATTTTCTTTTGGAAAGACTCATCTCATCAAGCTGATAAGTAAGTGCCCTCGACATCCCGTTTTTGGTAATTCTGACAGTGACGCTATTATCACTGTTGTTTATAATACTGACATATTTTTGCTTCTTAAGCCGCCCAAATATCCGGTCTGAATACCACGAATCAAAATTGTCACCCATAATTTGACTTGCTATGGACGCTCCGGATTTGGGCATCGCAAAAGTAAGCCCAATTGCTCCGGCTGTTGCCAAAATACGAAGAATCTCTTTGGTGGGAAAATTTCTTTTTTGTTCTTCTTTTGCAGGAATTTGAAATAAAGTTTTCGCCTTTTCCCAGTTTATCTCTACATAGGGCGTCTTTGTCCTGGTTTTTCCAAAGTTTTTATTGGTCATATTTTAAATCAGGATTATCTTTATTCTTATTTAAAAATGGGAAATATATATCTATCCTTATTTACTTTATTATGAAATTAACGACAAAGTCAAGCGGCCGCTAGAGTTTGTCGGAAAGAGGAGGGGATAGCGAAGCCAGGAAGTGAAATATTTTGGATTTAGGTTTATGTTGGTCTATATTGGTCAATGTTGTCTGTGTTTAGATTATTCATGTTATTATATTAATTAATATTGTGAAAAATATTCTTTTCCCTATCACTTTCTTACTCCTGGTTCTGTCCTCTTTACTGAATATTTTCTTTTTTCAAAAAATTGAGAAAAATAAAGAAGGGATAATGGTGATTGGAGTAATCGATGGGGATACAATCGTACTGGAAGGAAAGACAAGGTTACGTCTCCGAAATCTGGACGCTCCCGAATTAAATTATTGTTTAGGAATTGATTCAAAAGAAGCACTAGAGAATATGGTATCAGGAAAAAGAGTTATCGTAAAAGAACAGATAATCGACCAAATGGGAAGAGCGATGGCACTAATTTATGTCGGTAACAGATTAATAAATGTAGAGATGCTCAGTCTCGGACTGGCAAGATTTCATAGCGATAATACGACTGAAAGAGAAAGACTAAAAAAGGCTTATGACGTAGCCAAAGCAAATAAAATAGGTATATACAGCAGTACCTGCCTGCAAACAATTCCTCCAAATCCCAAATGCATCATCAAAGGAAACATGGACAAAAACTCAAACAGGAAAACTTATTATCTCCCCGGATGCGCTCAATACAACTTTACATTTGTAGAAAAAGATATCGGTGAAGATTGGTATTGTACTGAAAAGGAAGCACAATTGGCAGGATATTCCAAATCCGAAAACTGCAGGAAATAGATATTAATAACCGACAAACTCAAGCGGCCGCGTATGTTTGTCGTTTTTTATAATGATAGCCTTCCTTTCAATTCCTGTTGAATTCTTCCACACAATGACTCTCTAAAGTATTTTTACGAAACAAATTAGAAGACAGAATAGAGATTAACGTTTCGGGGATTGTTTGCGGGCGCGGGACTTTTGGGCGAAACCGGCTTTGCGCCTTTGTTTTTTCCTGGGGTCACGGGTCAGGAAACTTCTTTTTTTGAGAATTGATCTGAATTTGTCGTCATCTACTTTGGTGAGGGCCCGGGATGCTCCGTGTATAAAGGCACCCAATTGTCCGGCACTGCCTCCACCGGAAATAACAGAGGTCACTACGAATCTTCCCAATGTATTGGTGGTACGGAAAGGTTCCTGATACATCTTCAGGCTGACTTCTCCGGGAAAGTACTCGGCGATCAATTTACCATTTACCATCATGTCACCTTTTTTTACTTTCACGCCAGCAATAGTCACTTCTTCGGCAAGAGTCAACTTGACGCGGGCGGAACTTTCTTTTCTTTTCCCAACCGCCTGGTAAACAACTACCGGTAATTTCTCTTCTTTTTTGACGTTTTCTGTTTTTGCTTTTGTAGACATAATATACAATTAAAAATTTTTAATTTTTAATTTTTAATTTTTAATTTTAAACTTACTTTCGTACGGGTGACTGTCGTCGGGATAAATATATAATCTGGACATAAGAATGTCATGAAGCTTATTATGCGGAAGCATTCCTGATACGGCTTCCCTGATAACTCTCTCGGGATGATCCTGTATCACAGTCTCGAAAGTTTTCACTTTCCTTCCTCCAGGGTAACCTGAATAATTTTCGTAAGTCTTTTGTTTTCTCTTGTTCCCTGTCACTTTGACATCTTTGCAGTTGACAACTACCACAAAATTTCCCATATCCAGATTCCTGACAAAATATGGTTTATCTTTCCCCATGAGATATCCTGCTATTTCTGTAGCTACCCTTCCCAAAACTTTGTCTTTGACGTCCACAAGAAACCATTCTCTTTTGATGTCGCGGTCTCGGGTCGGGATAGTAAGTTTGGTTTGGTTTGCCATAATTATTTTTTCTTTTCTTCTTTCTTTGTCTTTGTGTCTTTTACACTTTGAGTCTTTGAAGCTTCTGCTACTTTTCCATGATCTACCCATTCCATCATGACTTCTTCGGCATTGTCTCCGGTCCTTCGTCCGAGCTTAATAATCCTGGTATATCCTCCCGGACGGGAAATAAATCTTGGAGCAATAACGTCTACTAATTTCCTGGCTGTCTCTTTATGGATAAGAAAAGACGCAATCTGTCTTCTTGCAGCAACTGTACCTGCTTTTGCTCTCGTTACCAGCTTTTCCGCCAGACTTCTTATAGCGCGGGCTTTAGCTTCAGTGGTCCTGATCTTTTCTTCCAAAACAAGAGCTGAGATAAGATTCTTAAAAAGAGCTTTTCTTTCTTTGACGTCCCTGCTTAATTTTCTGCCGAATACATTGTGTCGCATAATATATATTTAAACGTTTAAAGCTACTCCTCTTTCACGAAGTTTATCATCAACTACGGAAATGGATTTGATTCCGAGATTTTTAATTTTCAACAGTTCTTTTCTTTCGGTACCCAAAAGTTGTCCGACCGTATCTATGCCTCCATTATGCAGGGCATTAACAATTCTCGTCGGTAAATCCAGTTCTTCCAAAGTCATTTTGAGAATTTCATCGGAAACACTGGGAGTAACTGCTACTTCCTTGGCGGCGAGGGCCTTCGGTTCAAAAATCTGAAGGAAATATGACATACAAATTCTGGCTGATTCTTTCAATGCCTCATAAGGAGCAATCGTACCGTCTGTCCAGATTTCAAGTACGAGTCTGTCCAAATTAGTCATCCTTCCGACGCGGGTTGCCTCGACTTTGGTATTGACGCGAACCACAGGCGTAAAAAGAGCATCAGTCATAATGGTCCCGAGACTATCCGACTGTTTTTCGTCAGCGGATACATATCCCAATCCTGACTCTACCTTCATCTCTATATCCAGTTTGCTTTTGGCTGCTGTCAGTTCACAAAGGTAAAGATCTTTATTTACTATCTCTACTTCTGATGTAGTTTCTATATCACGAGCAGTGACTTTCTTCGGTCCTTTGGCTGATAATCTGATGTTGACCGGTTTATCACCGTGTACTTTGAGCCTGATATTTTTGATGTTTAAGATGAGATCAATTACGTCTTCTTTCATTCCGGCAACCGTCGCAAACTGATGCTTAACGCCGGAAATCTTCACCTCTGTCACTGAAGCACCACGGAGAGAAGTAAGAAGGACTCTCCTTAAACTGGTACCGAGAGTATATCCATAACCCTGTTCCAGAGGTTCAAGGGCGAATTTACCATAATTTCCTTCTTCGAGTTCCCTTTTGATTTCAAAATTTGGTTCTATCATATCACTCCTTCAAAAATTTAAATTAACGGGAATAAAATTCGATAATTAACTGTTCATTGATGTCTTCCTGAACGTCTCCCCTTACCGGCAACTTAGCAACTTTACCAACCGGTCCTTTTCTTTCAAGCCAAGCGGGAAGATTGGTACTTTTGTCTTCCAGAAGCTGTTTCAAAAGAGGGATTTCCAAGATTTTGGGTTTGAAGGAAATGATTTGTCCGGGCTTCACTTCATATGAAGGAATATTTACACTCTGATTATCCACTAAAACATGACCGTGACTGACAAACTGTCTGGCGGAAGCGCGTGTCGGGGCAAATCCCAAACGGTAAAGAGTATTATCCAGTCTTCTCTCAAGATTTACTATGAGAGCTTCACCCGTATTGCCTAATTTTTTGGAAGCCTTCTGGAAATAATTCCTGAACTGCTTTTCGAGAAGTCCGTACATTCTCTTGGCTTTCTGTTTTTCCCGAAGTTGGATACCGTATTCGGATGTTTTCCTTTTGCCCTTTTGGCCATGCTGACCCGGCATAATTTTGAGTCTTCGAAGAAGTGAAGTATGGGCGGAACTGCCCACGGTTTTGAGCCCCAGATCCATTCCTTCTCTTCTTGCAAGTCTATTTTTTGGTCCTCTGTACCTTGCCATAATTTTAATTTAAAATTTAAAAATTAAAATGGAAAATGAAATTTTTAATTTTTAATTTTTCCATTTTCATTTGATTAAACTCTTCTTTTTTTCTTCGGTCTGACTCCGTTATGCGGCATCGGAGTAACATCAGCAATCATCGTAATTTCAAGTCCTGCGCTTTTGAGTGCCCGAAGAGCCGCGTCACGACCTGCCCCCGGTCCTTTTATAAATACATCAACAGTACGTAAATTGTATTCTAAAACTGCTTTTTTGGCTGCTTTGTCTACTGCTGATGTAGCTGCAAAAGGAGTGGATTTTCTTGTACCCTTAAATCCCACTCCTCCTGAGGAGCCCCAGGATAAAGAATTACCTGTCTGGTCGGTAATGGTAACCAAAGTATTGTTAAAAGTCGAAGTGATATACACTCTCCCTTTTTCTACTATTCTTTTTTGTTTTTTAATTGCCATAATTTTAATTTAAAATTTAAAAATTAAAATGTAAAAATCCCTCCAAAATTTCTGATGAAATTTTACAGGGTAAAGAATTTTTAATTTTTAATTTTTCCATTTTCCATTACTTTGCTGCCGGCGTTTTTGCCGCTGCTGTTCCTGTCTCCAGTTTTGCCCTGGTTTCTTTCTTGAGCGCTCCTACTGTCTGCCTCTTCCCTCTTTTGGTCCTGGCATTGGATCTGGTTCTTTGTCCGTGAACAGGTAAATTCCTTGTGTGTCTGGTCCCCCTGTAACTGCCTATTTCCCTCAGTCTTTTCACATTACCCCCTACTTCTGCCCGAAGATCACCTTCTACTTTAATGGTCGACTCTATAACTTTTTGGATTCTGCCTATTTCATCTTCGGACAAAGTACCGACTCTTTTGGCGGGATCGACTTTGGCCTGTACCATCACTTTAACGACATTACTTCTACCTATACCATAAAGGTATGTCAAAGCAATATCTATCCGTTTTTGATTTGGTAAATCGACCCCTATAATTCTAACCATATTCAATAATTCAAAAATTAAAAATCAAAAGTTAAAAATTCAAGTAAAAAGTAAAAAGTGTATTTCTTTTGCCTTTTGATTTTTGACTTTTAACTTTGTCTTACCCTTGACGCTGTTTATGTTTCGGGTTTTCACAGATAACATAAATGTATCCGCGTCTTTTCACTATCTGACATTTTTTACACCTAGCTTTTACTGATGCCTGTACCTTCATAATTTAAAAATTAAAAATTAAAAATTAAAAATTTCGATAATTTTCAATTTTAATTTTTCCATTTTCCATTATTTATACCCTATAAACAATTCTTCCCTTGTTCAGATCGTAAGGGGTCATCTCTACTCTCACCCTGTCCCCCGGCATGATACGTATATAATTAATTCTCATTTTACCCGAGAGATGACAAAGTATCACTTTTCCATCCGCCAGCTTTACTCTGAAAAGCGTATTGGGTAAAGCTTCTAATACTTGCCCTTCTAACTCTGTTGTACCCTTATGCATACTTTAGGTCAAAAATAAAGTACCGTGACTGGTCACGGCAACTGTTTTTTCGAAAAGTCCTGATATTTTACCATCAATAGTTGAAATTGTCCACCCGTCATTTGTGTTATATATCACTTCAGGACTACCTAAATTATAAATTACTTCGACTGCAATTACCATGCCTTCTTTTATTTCGGGTGTTTTACTCTTGGCATGCTTAATAAAACCCGGAATTTCCGGATCTTCGTGAAGGTCTCTTCCCACTCCGTGACCGACTAACGACCGGACCACGCTGTATCCTCCTTCTTCAACAGTATCCTGAATCACTTTGGAGATATCCCAGGTCCTTTTACCGGGCTTTACTTCCTTTAAGGCCTTAAAAAGTGCTTCTTCCCCTTTTTTCAAAAATTTAAATTTTTCCTGATTTTCTTTCCGGGATCCCGTTTCGTCACCGACAATAATCGACCAGGAGGTGTCAGTATGAAATCCCTGCAAATATACTCCTACGTCAATCCCGAGTACATCTCCTGCCTTCAGTTTATAATCAGTAGGGATGCCATGAACAACTACATCATTTAAACAAAGGCAAGTCGTCCACCTATATCCGGGAATTTTGGAAAATGACGGTTCGGCCCCCCTTTTTCTGATTTCTGTTTCGGCCAAAGTATCTAAAGAAAGTAGAGTGACTCCGGGCTTGGCTTCCCTGACCAGAAGATCCAAGACGTCTTTCAGGATTTTCCCGCCCTTTTGCATGATCTCAATTTCTTCGTCAGTCTTGTACTTTATCATCGCCGCATTTCCCAATATATCTTTTCTAATTTATCATGCAAGTCTCCCAAAGTGCTGTCATTTTCTACTGAAAAATCAGCCAATGCAATCGGCCCGCCCATATTTAAATTGACGATTTCGGCTACATCTCTTTCGGCAAGTTTTCCGGGGGTAAGCCTTCTTTCTTTTCTGTTACTAAGTCTCTTGCTTCTCATTTCCGGTCTGGCGTAAATATGTAATACTTTCAAACAGGAAAATTTTTTCTTCAGGAAAGTAAATTCCTCAAAACTTCTCATTCCGTCAAGAACTATGACTTTCTCCCCCTTTTGGGTTTCCTTTTCGATACGCGGAATAATTTTCCTGGCGTAAGCAGCCATACCAAGCTCGTTTCTCAGTTTTTCCCTGACTTTTCTCTCATTTTCCTCGGTCAATGGAAGACCCAGTTCACTAAGTACCTTATCTGTCTCATCACCAAACCGAAGCACCGGAAGATGTTTATTACGGAAAAAATCAGCTGTAACGGTCTTCCCTGCTCCGGGCATACCGACGAGGGCGATAATTTTCAACTTGCCGTTATTTTTCACTGTGGTTTTGGGTATGAACGGACCAAGACTATCCATGATTCTTTTAAAAACTTCACGTATATGAAGTTCTCCATTTACTTCAGTCAGTATTCCGATTTTTTTATAGTAACCCAATACCGGTTCAGTTACTTTGTGAAAAAGTTCTATTCTCTTTCTGATGGCTATAATCGTATCGTCTTCACGTATATCATCATTCCTGTAACTTATCCTCCACAAAGCTTCCCTGTCTGATACTTTAAGGTAAACAGCCTTGTCCATTTTCTGGCTGAATTTTTTGGCCTGTTTTAGAGTTCTGGGGAATCCGTCCAGGATAAAACCATTTTGGTATTCAGGTTTCGTCAGATATTCTTCGATAATGGGAATAGCTTTATCGTCCGGGATAAGAAATCCTGCATTTAAGGTTTCTTTCACATACCTGCCCCATTTGGTCTTCTCCTTGGCCATTTCCCGGAAAATATGACCGGATGAGAGATAGGGAATTTTCAGTCTTTCGGATAACAGGTTACCTTGGGTAGATTTACCTGACCCTTGTATACCCATGAGAACTAGTTTCATAGTAAATTATCGATGCTAATATACGAATAATACTAATGATACGAATAGAATACCGATGCAAATATACGAATTGATACTAATTATACGAATTCTTGATTAGTATGATTCGTATTCATTAGTATATTGGCATCTTGTTTTCATTAGTATAATTAGCATGCATTCGTTATTAGTATCGCTTATTTTTTCAAAAATCCTTCGTAACTTCTCATCAGAAGTTGGGATTCGAGTTGTTTTACTGTTTCAAGGACAACGGAAACTACGATTAAAATACCCGTGCCGCCGATGGCTAACGCATCTATACCGGTCAATTGCCTAAGTATTGAAGGAAGAACAGCAATTACACCCAAAAACACAGCTCCTGCCAGAGTAATCCTGGTCAGGATATAGTTTAGATAATTGACAGTGGGAGAACCCGGCCTAATCCCGGGAATAAATCCTCCGTATTTTTGGATTTCCTGTGCAATTTTATTGGGATTGAATGTAACTGCGGTATAGAAATATGTAAAACCTATTACCAATATAAAATATATAATGTTATAAACTGCTCCATTGGTATTAAAAACATTTACAATCCCCTGGGCAATACCGGCTATCATTTTATTGGGAATCTGCGCGACAAATTGACCGAAAAGTGATGGTAAAAGGACTATGGAAACTGCAAATATGATAGGAATAACTCCTGCCTGATTGAGCCTGAGTGGCAAATATGTAGAAGAACCTCCGTAAACTTTATTGCCTCTTATCCTTTTGGCGTAGTGGACAGGTATCTGCCTGACGGCTTCGTTTATAAATACCACTCCCCCGATAACAGCGGCAGCAACACCGACATAGGCAACTAAATTGAAAATAACTTCCTGACTTACAGCGGTCATAGTCTGACCGAAAACCACAGGAAGACGGCCTACGATTCCGGCAAAAATAAGAAGAGAAATTCCGTTTCCGATGCCAAACTCCGAAATAAGCTCACCAAACCACATCAGAAGTACGGTACCTGATGTCATCGTCACTATCATGGCAACAAGCGTGAGCGGTGACAGGTTACCTATAATACCCTGACTTTTAAGAAGAGCAAACATTCCCATAGACTGAAGAGCGGCCAGCGGAATGGTCAGAAATCTAGTGTATTGATTGATTTTTTCCCTTCCGTATTCGCCTTCTTTGGAAAGTTCCTCAAGCTTGGGGAAAACCATAGTCAGAAGCTGGAGAATAATTGAAGCGTTGATATAAGGATTTAGTCCCAGAGCCATGACCGAAAAATTGACAAGTGTTCCTCCGGAAAATATATCCAGAAGTCCCAAAAACTCGCTTTGGGAAAATAAAGTCCGGAGTCTGTCTAAATTTATCCGGAGTCAGTCCGTCTGGACGAGTCAAAAGATCCCTGTTTGCCACCGGCTTTTTCTATCTTAGCAAGTGCCCCTTTGGAACAGGGAAGTTTGACGATTAAGGCAACTTTCAGATCTCCGTCTCCTAAAATTTTCACTTTCATTCCCCTGGCATTGGCAGACAATATATGATGCTTGATAAGAATTTCCGCATCAACAACAGTGTCGGCCGGAAGCAAGTTCAAAAATTTGACATTTACAGGATAAAATTTGTGGCTGTATGATCTGTTCCTGTCTTTTCCGCGAAGAAGAGGAAGTCTTCTGATGATAGACTGCTGTCCTCCTTCAAATCCCAGTGGTACGCGGCCTCTGGCGTTTTGGCCTTTGGTCCCGCGACCGGCTGTCTTGCCCCGACCGGATCCGTGTCCGCGGCCAAGTCTCTTTTTGGTTTTTTCTGTAGTTTTGGTCAGTGATGATAAATCCATAGTAAATAATTTAAAATTTAAAAATTAAAAATTAAAATTTTTCCAGAATTTTACATTTTAATTTTTCCATTTTCCATTTTATTAACCTTTAACTTCTTTAATGCTTCAAGAGTGGCATAAACATTTGATGCCTGATTATCTGTACCCAAAATCTTGGAAACGATATCCCTGATTCCGGCTGCTTCAACTACTGCACGAACTGCTCCACCTGCACGAATTCCTGTACCTGCCGGGGCTGGCTTGATCATAATTCTGGCTGCTCCGAGTTTAATCCTGACTTCATGGGGAATAGATGTGCCGCGCATGGCAACATTAATTAAATGTTTTTTGGCATAACTGACAGCTTTTCGTACTGCAGAAGAAACATCCGGAGCCTTACCCAGACCGACTCCTACTCTCCCCTTTTTGTCACCTACTACAGCAAGCACGGAAAAACCAATCTTGCTTCCGCCAGTAACTTTTTTGGAAACCCTGTTTATCTGTACTATCTTCTCCTCAAACTCTTTAACTTCAGAAGTGCTGTATCCGCCCTGTGAATGGGATCTGTATTGTGATTGTGGTTGTTGTTGTTGGCTTACCATAAATTTAAAATTTTTAATTTTTAATTTTTAATTTTTAATTTTTAAATTAAAATGTGATTCCTCCCTCTCTGACACCATCTGCCAGAGCTTTTATTCTACCATGATATTTATAACTTCCGCGGTCAAAAACAATAGCTTTCAGTCCCAAAGTCCGGATTTTCACTGCCAATAATTTTCCTATCTCATATGCGATTTTGGCTTTGGACAAATCATTTTTTTCCATTTCTTTTTCGGAAACTCCCGCCACTGTCCGGCCGCTCTGGTCATCTATAACCTGAGCATAGATGTATTTGTTGGACCTAAATACAGACAGTCTTGGTCTGTCCCCGGTTCCTTTGATATGATATCTGACTCTGGTTTTTCTTCTTGTTTTGGTATCCGGACGGTTTATTTTCATAATTTTCTCCTTTATTTAGCCCCTGCAACTCCACCTAATGCTTTGGCTGCTTTTCCGGCTTTCTTTCTGACTTTCTCACCCTGATATCTGATTCCTTTACCTTTATAAGGTTCAGGTGGCTTAACTCTTCTTATGATAGCTGCCATTTCTCCGACTAACTGTCTGTCTATACCGCTGACATTTATTTTCCCTTCATTTGCACTAAAAGTAATGTTGGCAGGGGCGGAAATTACCACCGGGTGTGAAAATCCGACATTTAATACCAAATCAGTGCCTCTGACCTCAGCCCTAAATCCAACACCGACAAGTTCCAAACCTTTTGTCCAAAGATTGGATACCCCGTATACGGCATTGTAAACCAAAGTACGCGTAAGCCCGTGAATACTACTGACGTCTTTACTTTTATTTATGGGTGTGAGAACTATATTTTGGCCATCAATCTTAATCTCTATCACCCTGGGTATCGCCACACTAAGTTGCCCTTTGGGACCGGTAACACTGATAACATCACCGCTTATACTTGCGTTTACTCCCGGTGTAATTTGAATTGGTTTACTCCCTACTCTTGACATAGTTAATTTAAAAATTAAAAATTAAAATGTAAAATTCAGGAATTTTTAAATTTTAATTTTTCCATTTTACATTAATAACGTTACCATATTTTAAATACCACTTCTCCCCCAAGCCCTTTGGCCTTTGCTTCTTTTCCGGTCATAAGACCTTTTGAGGTGGAAATTACGACTTTTCCTAAGCCCCCAAGGACTTTGGGGATGGAACTGTGGTTTACATAAACTTTCAGACTGGGTTTACTTACTTTTTGAATGTCTGTGAGTTTCGGTTCGCGACCTTCATAAGCCAAAATTACTTCAATCATCCGTGTTTTGCCGGTGTTCCCCTCTGTTTTAACACTTTTGGCAAATCCAAGTTTTACTAAAATACCGGCCAGCTCTTCTTTATATTTGGAATAAGGAATGGTCACTTTCTCCAAATGAGCCATATAACCGTTTCTGATTCTGGTAAGCATATCTGATACTGGGTCTGACATGGTCATAAATTAAATTTAAAAATTAAAATTTAAAAATTAAAAATTCCTGAATTTTACTTTTTAATTTTTCCATTTTACATTAATAACATCACCACGATGCTTTAATCACTCCGGGAAGTTCTCCCTTATGAGCCAGTTCCCTGAAACATAGCCTGCAGACGCCGAATTTGCGCATGAAAGCCCGGCCGCGGCCGCAAAGCATACACCTGTTTTTGTTTCTCACTGCAAATTTTTGTTTTTTATCGAATTTAACTACATTTGATAATTTGGCCATATTATTTAATTTAAAAATTAAAAATTAAAAATTAAAAATTTTCGGAATTTTAAATTTTAATTTTTCCATTTTACATTACTTTGCGAAGGGCATTCCTAAAAATTCTAATAATTTTCTGGCGTGCTCAGACTTCGTCGCAGTGGTTACGATCACTATTTCCATTCCGCGGATGCGGTCAACTTTGCTGTATTCTATTTCCGGAAAAACGATCTGTTCAGGAAAACCGATTGAATAGTTTCCACCCTTGTCAAAACTGGTAAGTTTGACTCCCCGAAAATCCCTGACCCTGGGAAGAACAATGCTTACTAATTTATCATAAAAATCATACATCTTCTTACCCCGTAAAGTCACTTTCACTCCTATCGCATCGCCCTTTTGAAGCTTGTAATTGGCTATCGCCCGTTTTGCATGAGTCACTACCGGCTTCTGGCCGGCAATGGCGGTAAACTGCTCTACCATAGCTTCGATTACACCCTTTTTGCCCAGGCTCTCACCGAGGCCTGAATTGAGCACGATCTTGGATAGCCTGGGAACTGCCATTATATTTTGCAGTTTCAGCTCTTCCTTCAGTTTCCCTATTATTTCTTTTTTGTATTTATCTTGTAAACTCATTTAATTTAAAATGGAAAAATTAAAATTTAAAATTTTTCCGATTTTATTTTTAATTTTTAATTTTTAATTTTTGAATTATCTTTTATATCACCTGTTTGCATTTTCTGCAAATCCTGTTTTTTTCTTTGCCTGTTAAATCATACCCGATCTTAGTCTGTTTACCGCATTTGGGACAAAGAAGTGCAATTTTTCCAAATGAAAGCGGTTTGGCAATATCTATAATTCCGCCTTTTTGACCCTCGCCGCGGGGTTTGTAATGCCTTTTGGACACATTGATACCGGCAATAATAACACCGTCTTTTTTTACTACTACTTTTTCTATTTTACCTTTTTTGCCTTTGTCTTTCCCGCCTGTCACCAATATTTCATCACCCTTTTTAAATTTCATAGTTTTCTTTATTTTTAAATTTTAAATTTTAAATTTTAAATTTAGTACACTTCTCCTGCCATACTGACAATTTTGTTAAATCCAAGATCTTTAAGTTCGCGGGCAATGGGTCCGAAAATCCTGGTCCCTTTGGGGTTTTTGTCCTTCGGATTGTCTATCACCACGACTGCGTTATCGTCAAAGCGAATATAAGAACCGTCCGGTCTCCTTTTCTCTTTCCTGGTTCTGACAATTACCGCTTTTACCAACTCATGCTGCTTGACCAGTCCTGTCGGATCCGCTTTTTTGACTACTCCGGTAATCACATCACCCACACTTCCTATTTTTGCGTTATTTTTTCCGTGTATGGCAATAACCTGGACAATGATTGCCCCTGTATTGTCAGCCACATGAGCCATGGTTCTCAGTTGTAACATATTATTTAATTTTCTCTGAAACTTTAAAATGCTTAAATTTTGATATTGGACTGGTTTCCACGATCTTTACGGTGTCGCCCGCCGCAACAGAAATATTATTGGTATCGGCAAAATACTTCCTGGTTCTTCTGATTTGTTTTTGGTATAAAGGGTGCCTGATAATTCTCTCTACTTCTACAGTGACGGTATTCATCATCTTGTCAGACACTACTTTTCCTGTGATTATTTTAGCCATTTTTGATCTCCTTCATTCTCATCTGGGTAAGAATTCTAGCATAATCTTTCTTCTTCTCCGAGATAAGAGACAAGTTTTTTACTTTATTTAGTTTCATCTCCAATTTAAGTTTGCCTATTTCAAGACTGATATCATGAGCCAGTTTTTCCAGTTCACCCTTTTCTTTATGGACCAGATCGCGAACATCTTTACGTTTCATATTTATTCTTTCACTATAAATTTAGTTTTAACAGAAAGTTTCCGTGCTGCCATATACATAGCTATGGACGCCTGATCTTCCGGAAGTCCTCCCATTTCAAACATTATTCTTCCTGGACGGATGACAACTACATAGTCTACCACATCGCCTTTTCCGCTTCCCATTGTCGTTTCTGCCGGTTTTTGCGTAATGGGCTTATCCGGAAAAATCCTGATCCAGACCCTTCCGCCTTTTTGGGTATAACGGGTCAATGCTTTTCTGGCTGCTTCTATCTGGCGGCTAGTTACCCACCCGGCAGACATAGCTTTGAGTCCAAATTGGCCGAAGTTTACCTGGCTGCCCCGAGTGGCGACCCCTCTCATTTTTCCCCTGAACTGTTTCCTGAATTTTGCTCTTTTTGGTACCAACATAATAATTTAAAAATTAAAATTTAAAAATTAAAATGGAAAGTGAAATTTTTAATTTTTAATTTTTAATTTTTCCATTAATTACGGCAGATCCAGACTTTCACTCCTATAAACCCAGATTTGGTAAGTGACGGAACTACTGCAAAATCCACATTTTCCCTGATGGTAGACAAAGGAATGCTTCCCTGATGATATTTTTCACGTCTGGAAATTTCCGCTCCTGCGATCCTGCCTGACAACATCACTTTGACTCCTTTGGCTCCTGCTGCCATCACCTTTTCGATAGTCGAATTGACGACTCTTTTGTGCGGCAGACGGCGGGCCAACTGGTCCGCAATAAGATTACCCACTATATAAGCATTTAAATTCGGTTCTTTGACCGGTTCAACTTTGAGTTCCAGTTTAAACTGGGACTTTTTATCTTTTTTGGCTTTTTTGTCGTTTACGGCAATAATGTTTTCAACGAATTTCTTGATCTCTTCCATTCCCTGACCGCCGCGTCCGATGACCAGTCCGGGTCTGGAAACATGAAGTGTAATGTCAACCTTATTTATCGATCTTTCTATCTCAATCTCGGCAACTCCGGCCGGTTTCAGTTTCAAAAGTAAGGCTTTTCTGATTTTGACGTCCTCAAGCAGGAATTTTTTATAGTTTTGGGAATTTGCAAACCACCTGGATGACCAGGTACTTATAACCCCTAACCTGAATGCTTTTGGATTAACTTTTTGTCCCATTTTCTTCTTTCTCCGTTTTAATTGATAATTTTTGATTTTTTATTTTTGATTTTTGATTTTCTGCTAATACAATTCTGATATGGCTGGTCCTTTTTTTGATCGAATGTGCCATACCACGGGAAACCGGCTGCCATCTTTTGAAAACCGGACCCTTCAGAACTTCTATGCTTTTGATATACAGATTGTTGTCATCGAGTTTGAAATTATTTTTTCCGTTTGCCATGGCTCCCTTAATCAACTTAATCAATTCCTCGCTTCCTGATTTGACTTTAAATTCCAAAGCTTCACAGGCTTCTTTTGGTGAGAGCTTGCGGACAGCTTCCGCTAAAAACTTAGCTTTCTTGGGACTTAACCTTAAATATTTGGCTTCAGCTGTAATTTCCATTGTTATGTCTTCTCCAAAACTCTCTTGGTCACTTGCCCGTGGCCTCTAAATAATCTGGTTTGTGAAAATTCACCGAGTCTGTGACCCACCATCGCTTCCGAAACGGATACTTCTATAAAATGCCTGCCGTTGTAGACACCGAATTTGTGCCCGACGAAATCAGGAGGAATCTGGCAAGGCCTGGACCAGGTCTTGATAACACTCCTGTCTCCTGTTGCTTTTTGTGCAAGGACTTTTTTTAGAAGTCGTGGGTCTATATATGGTCCTTTTTTTGTAGATCGGGTCATAAAATAATTTAAAAATTAAAAATTAAAAATTAATAATTTTAGGAATTTTAAATTTTAATTTTTCCATTTTCCATTTATTTACGTCTCTTGATAATAGCTTTGTCACTGTATTTTCCTTTTTTCCTGGTTTTGAGTCCCCGGGCCGGTTTTCCCCATGGAGTTTTCGGCTGTTTGAGTCCTTCTCCGCTTCTGCCTTCTCCTCCACCATGCGGATGAGAACGAGGGTTTTGGGCGGTACCTCTGACATGAGGCCTGATACCTCTGTGTCTCGATGCTCCTGCTTTTCCTAAAATAGTATTTTTCCAGTCAGCATTTCCAAGTTGGCCGATGGTAGCCATTGATTCTACAGGAAACGTGCGGATTTCGCCAGAGGAAAGCTTGACCTGGGCAAATTTGCCTTCCTTTGCGATAACTGTCGCATAATTTCCCGCACTTCGGGCTATCTGTCCCCCTCTTCCCGGAGCAAACTCTATATTGTGAATGGGAATTCCCACGGGAATCTGGCCGAGCATCAAAGCGTTTCCTGTCTTTATCTCAATATCTTTTCCGGAAAGTATAATATCTCCGATTTTCAATCCTTCAGGAAGCAAAATATATCTTTTCTCGCCGTCAGAATAATGTATAAGTGCAATCTTGGTTTTTCTGTTCGGATCGTATTCGAACGCAACCACTTTTCCGGCAATACCACGCTTGTCCCTTTTCCAGTCTATCTGGCGGTAAAATCTCTTCTCACGGCCACCGCGGTGCCCGGAGGTCACCTTACCCTGATTATTCCTTCCGGAAACCTTTGGTAAAATACTGATCAGATTTTTTTCCGGTTCTCGTTTTGTGATGTCCATATTATTTCTTCGCCTCTGTTCCTTCTACTGTAAATAAATCAATTTTTTCGCCTGCTTTCACAGACACTATCGCTTTCTTATAATCTCTTGCCTTTACAGCTGTTCTCTTTTTCCCTACCATCCGCTTTTTTCCTCTCATCATAACTGTCCTGACTCCGGTCACATACACTTTAAACTGTCTTTTGACTGCTTCTACAATATCTTTTTTGTCTACATGTTTATCTACCAGAAAGGTATAGTTATTTAAACTTGCTTCCCGAAGGGATCTTTCCGTAATGAGCGGTTTGAGAAGGATTTGATCAAAATTCATTTCGCATCTCCTTTATTCTTTTCTGACCTTTTAGTTTTTCTTTCCGTTTTTTTAACTTCTTTTTCTTCAGTTTTTGATTTTTGATTTTTGATTTTTGATTTTAATTCTTCTTTAAGAAATGTGCTCTTCATCACTTCTACCGCCTCTTCCATAATTACCAAATTTGAACTGTTTAATACTTCATAAGGATTTACCATGTTTGCCGGCATAAGATTTAATCCTTCTATATTTCTGGCCGAAAGCACTACATTTTCCAAAGCCTTCGGCACTACCAAAAGTATTTTGGAAATCATATTCTTTTTTTCTGTTAAAGCCCCTGAGGAAAGCAAATTTAATAGTGTCTCGTACATATTTTTCGTTTTTGGAGCGATACTCCCAAGCCCCTGTACAAAAACCATATTTCCTTTTTCAAATTTAGCAGTCATGGCTCCAAAAAGAGCCTTTCTTTTCAGTTTTTTCGAAAAAGATAAAGAATGTTCGCGGGGTTTTGGAGCAAAAGTCACTCCTCCGCCGATAAAAATAGGAGCTTTATCAGTACCGTGTCTCGCTCTTCCTGTGCCTTTTTGTTTGTACATCTTTTTGGTAGTGCCTGATACTTCGGCCCGTGTTTTGGCAGCTGAAGTTCCCTGTCTTTGATTGGCAAGATAAATTCTGACTGATTGAGCCAAAAGTTTCGGATCCGCCGGTGCCCCAAACATCTCTTCAGGAAGATCTAATTTTCCGACAGCCTTACCAGCTACGTCATAAACATCAACTTTCAATTCTTTTTTTACAGTTGTTTTTTTTGGATTTTGGATTTTGGATTTTGGATTTTTTACTGCCATATTATATTTTTTGAATAACTACCAGATTGTCTCTTCCTCCCGGAATAAGACCTGATAAAGTAACTATATTTTTTTCAGCATCCACACTCACTACCTGAATATTTTTCAGAGTGACTTTATCATTTCCCATTCTGCCTGCCATTTTTTTCCCTTTGTATACTCGTCCCGGAGTAGTCGTCTGGCCGATAGATCCCGGCGCCCTCTCCCTGTCTGATTGTCCGTGAGTCCGGGGACCGCCCTTAAAATGATATCTTCTGACGCCTCCCTGAAATCCTTTTCCTTTGGATACTCCCGTCACTTGAACTTTATCCCCGACTTTGAGTACGTCTCCTACTTTGATAATATCCCCCACTTTCGGTAAATTATCCGTGTCAATCTGTTTTAAATCAGTGGAAATCCTCACGTCTCTTAAAAAACGGGGAGGAGTTGTGTCCTGCCCCGCTTTTTTCAGATGTCCTAAATTTGGTTTTTTGACAGTTTTTACTCTTCTGGTACCAAATCCAAGTTGGACTGCCTGGCTGCCATTATTTTTCACCATAATGACAGGACAGGGTCCTGCAATAACAGTAGTCACGGGAATTCGTCTGCCATCTTCCGTAAATTTCTGTGATTGATTTAATTTGGTTCCAAGTATAGTACCGATCATTTTTGCAAAAAAAAACAAGCCCAGACTGGGCTTGTATCCCCCATCCGGAAAAGATCTAAAACCTGTTTTTGGTTTTTATCACTTTTAACATTAAGCGCCTTATTATAACCCGCTTACATTTTAATTTCAACATCTACTCCAGCCGGCAGTTCCAAATGCATGAGCGAATCGATAGTCTTGTCAGTTGGTTCAACTATATCCACCAATCTGTTGTGCACCTTCATCATAAAATCTTCGCGGCTGTCTTTGTCGGTAAAAGGAGAACGTGGTACGGAATAATGTTCACGATTGGTCGGAAGCGGAACGGGACCCACAACACGGGCTCCAGTCCTGATCGCCGTATCGAGTATTTTCTGACAACAGTCATCTATGATCCTGCTGTCGTATGCTTTTAAACGTACACGTATTCTACCTTTCGGCATTTAAGAAATTTCAAAGCCTAAGTTGCTTAGGGCACTTAAGTTACTTAAGTTACTTAATAATTTTCGTAATTACTCCTGCTCCGACTGTATGTCCGCCTTCACGAACTGCAAACCTGAGTTCTTCTTCCAAAGCGACCGGAACAATAAGTTTGACAGTTACTTTGGTATTGTCTCCGGGCATGACCATCTCAATTCCTGCCGGAAGAGTCGCTTCTCCGGTCACATCAGTAGTCCTGATATAAAATTGAGGCCGGTATCCTGTGAAAAAGGGAGTGTGTCGTCCGCCTTCTTCTTTCGTCAGAATATAAATTTCCCCTTCAAATTCTGTGTGGGGGGTAATTGATCCCGGCTTGGCTACAACCTGTCCTCTTTCGACATCTTCTTTTTCGATACCGCGAAGAAGCAGTCCTACATTGTCACCCGCCTGGGCATCTTCCAGTGTCTTTCTGAACATCTCGATACCGGTGGTGACTACTTTTTTGGTTTCTGTAATACCGACAATCTCTACCTCTTCGTTTACTTTGAGCTGTCCTCTTTCCACACGACCTGTAACAACGGTTCCTCTTCCTTTGATGGAAAATACATCTTCTACAGGCATAAGGAACGGTTTTTCCAAATCTCTTTTCGGAGTAGGTACGTATTCATCAACTGTTTTCATAAGTTCTTCAATTGACTTGATTCCTTCTGCATCTCCCTGAAGAGCTTTGAGTGCACTGCCTCTTATGACAGGGACTTTGTCACCGGGGAAATGGTATTTAGTCAAAAGCTCTCTGACTTCCATTTCGACCAGATCCAAAAGTTCTTTATCGGCAACCATGTCACATTTATTCATAAAGACGACAATTGCCGGAACGTTTACCTGATGAGCAAGTAATATATGTTCACGGGTTTGAGGCATAGGTCCGTCCGGAGCTGAAACAACCAATATAGCTCCATCCATCTGGGCTGCCCCCGTAATCATGTTTTTGATGTAATCTGCATGTCCCGGAGCATCAATGTGTGCATAGTGTCTTGCCTCTGTCTCATATTCCGAGTGGTGGATATTGATGGTGACTCCACGGGCTTTTTCTTCCGGAGCGTTATCAATTTCTTCGTATTTGAGAGCTTTGGCAAACCCTTTGGCTGCCAAAACATGAGTAATAGCGGATGTCAAAGTGGTTTTACCATGATCGACATGACCAATAGTACCAATGTTCAAATGTGGTTTATTCCTTTTAAATGTACCGGTTGCCATATATATTTCCTCCTTTGGTCCGCCGTAGCTTTTATGCGAAGGCGACCTTAAAATAAAATAAAAAAATATTTCCTAAATTAAATTAGGGCAAACGAGATTATATACCAAGAAAAAACTTTACGCAATAATTAGTTAAGCCAAAAAATTCTGTTTAAGCTCCGGTTTTCGGGATAATTTTTTCCTGTACATTTCTCGGGACTTCCTCGTAGTGAGAAGGTTCCATATAATATGCCGCCCTTCCCTGTGATAAACTTCTTATCGTGGTAGCGTATCCTGAAAGTTCAGCCAGTGGAACCATCGCGAGAATTACTGTCGTTAGTCCTCTTTTTTCAGTCCCCAATATCTGTGCTCTTTTACTGGCAAGATCTCCGATAATGGAACCCATAAATTCATCAGGGGTAGTCACTTCCACTTTCATGATCGGCTCAAGGAGGGTGAGTCCCGCGTTTTTGACTGCCGCCTGGAAAGCCATGGAGCCTGCAATTTTGAAAGCCATATCCGATGAATCTACATCATGATAAGTACCGTCATATAATGTAACTTTGATGTCTACAACCGGGTATCCCGCCAAAACTCCTTTATCCATAGCTTCTTTCACACCCTTTTGGACTGATGGAATAAACTCATTGGGAATTGCTCCACCTTTAATCGCGTCTACATATTCATAACCCTCGCCGCGGGATTTCGGTTCAACACGGAGGAAACAATGCCCATACTGTCCATGACCACCTGTCTGTCTGATAAATTTACCTTCTCCTTCAGCCAGAGTTTTAATAGTCTCTTTATATGCAACCTGCGGCGCACCGACACTCACGTCTACTTTAAACTCCCTCTTCATCCGGTCTACTAATACCTCCAAATGCAATTCTCCCATACCCCAAATAATCGTCTGACCGGTTTCCTGATTACTTTTCACCACAAATGTCGGATCTTCCTCCGCCAACTTCTGAAGAGCCATACCCATTTTTTCCTGATCGGCTTTGGTTTTGGGCTCAATAGCAAGTGATATAACCGGTTCCGGAAATGTGATCTGTTCTAATACTATCGGTTTAGTCTGATCAGACAATGTATCTCCCGTAACCGTTTCTTTAAAACCGACTACTGCCACTATTTCCCCTGCATACGCTTCATCTATTTCTTCCCTGTTATTGGCATGCATAAGAAGCAGCCTCCCGATTCTCTCCTGTTTGTCTTTTGAGGAATTCCAGCAGTAAGAACCGGATTTGAGAGTTCCTGAATAAACCCTGATAAAAGTAAGTTTACCCACATGAGGATCAAGTTGAATTTTAAACGCCAAGGCAGCAAAAGGAGATTCGGGTCTATGATCCCTTTCTTCTTTTTCACCTGTTCTGGGATTGATTCCGGCAACTGAAGCAATATCAATCGGTGACGGCAAATAATCTACAACTCCATCCAAAAGCGGTTGTACTCCTTTGTTTCTGAGTGATGTGCCGCTATAAATCGGGACAAGTTTGTATCCGATAACTGCCCGACGGAGGGCCGCTTTGAGCTCTTCAATTGTCGGCTCCTCCCCATTTAGGTATTTCTCAAGCAACTTATCATCAGTCTCGGCAATTTGTTCAACCAGTTTATGTCTGTATTCCTCAATTGTTTTCTTCAAATCTTCAGGGACTCCATCGGTGACATCAAACCTTGCCCCCAGTTCTTCTCCGCCCCAGATAATTGATTTTCTGTTTAACACGTCAACAACACCTTTAAATGTCTGTTCTTTACCTATGGGGTAAGTCATTATAATCGGATTTGCTCCAAGCCTATCCTTGATCATGGCCACAGTTCTTTCGAAATTAGCCCCAAGTTTATCCATCTTATTAATAAAGCAGACCCTGGGTACATTGTATTTATCAGCCTGGTGCCAAACAGTCTCTGACTGTGATTGGACCCCTTCTTCCGCATCAAGAACAGTGACTCCTCCATCCAAAACACGAAGGGATCTTTCTACTTCAGCCGTAAAGTCCACATGTCCCGGGGTATCGATAATATTGATCCTGACTCCGTTCCAGAATGTAGTGGTCGCTGCAGCGGTAATAGTAATTCCTCTTTCTCTTTCCTGCGGCATCCAGTCCATCTGGGTAGTACCTTCGTCAATATCACCTATTTTGTAGGATTTACCGGTATAATAAAGAATTCTTTCCGTAGTAGTAGTTTTACCTGCATCAATATGGGCAATAATACCGATATTGCGGATTTTATCCAAGGGAACATTTCTGTTTAAAGTTTTTGTGGTTTGTACGGCCATAAAAAGAAAAAAATTCTAAATCCGAAATCCGAAATCCTAAACAAATCTTAAAATCAAAATTTCAAAAAAATGTTTAGAATTTAGAATTTTGAAAATTAGAATTTGTTTCGAATTTCGTATTTATAAATTCGAATTTGATAAATCACCATCTGAAATGCGAGAAAGCTTTGTTGGCATCCGCATTTCTTTGCATACCATCTCTTTTTTTGATTGCCTCACCTGCGTTGTTGGCTGCGTCCATGAGTTCCTGGGAAAGTTTCTCGGCAAAAGAGTGGAATTCTTTATTTGACTTGTTATTTGAAGCTTGTATGATCCATCTGATAGCCAGCGATATTCTTCTTTCTCCGCGCACTTCCATAGGTACCTGATATGAAGCTCCTCCTACCCGCCTGGCTTTCACTTCCATTCTGGGGCCTACATTTTGCACAGCCTGCTGGAAAATAGTAAGCGGATCAAGATTTTTAGCCTTGATAAGCTCTAAAGCACCATAAACCTGACCTTGTGCTACTGATTTTTTGCCTGATCTCATGACCCTGTTTATGAATTTAGCCAAGAGTTTATTTCCGTAAACGGCATCTGTATTGGTGATTCTTTTTTTGATTTTTCCTGATCTGGACATAGTTTATTTAGCAGCTCCCGCTGTCCTTTCACCTGATAAACCTGTAATCTTGGCTCCGTATTTAGACCTTGATGTCTTTCTGCCCTGTACTCCGCTCATATCCAATTTACCACGGACGATATGATAACGGACACCTGGTAAATCCTTTACTCTTCCGCCCCTTACCAAAACCACTGCATGTTCTGTAAGATCATGCCCAATTCCGCCGATGTAAGCAGTCACTTCCTGTTTATTAGAAAGCCTCACACGGGCTACTTTTCGGAGTGCTGAGTTTGGCTTTTTCGGAGTCATGGTCTTCACGACTGTCACAACTCCTCTTTTAAAAGAAGCTGATAAATTTTTCATCTCGCGGTCTTTTGCGCTGAAAAATTTACGAAGAGCGGTAGCCCTGACTTTCTTTACCCCTTTTCTTCTTCCTTTTTTCACGAGTTGGTTTATAGTAGGCATCTTATCAATTTAAAATTTAAAATTTAAAAATAAAAAATTTTTAATTTTAATTTTTCCATTTTACATTTATTTAATGATTGCTCTTTCCGGGGAGGTCGGAATAAGACGTCCGATTATAACATTTTCTTTGAGGCCTAACAATCTGTCTTCTTTGCCTTGTAAAGCCGCTTCTGTCAGAACATTGGTAGTCTCCTGGAAAGATGATGCCGATAACCAGGATTCCGTATAAAGAGATGCTCTGGTAATACCGAGTATCACCACTTGTCCTGTAGCCGGCTCTCCGCCTTCAGCTAATATCCTGGCATTTTCTTCTTCAAATCTGCGCCTGTCAACGAGCTCTCCGGGAAGAAGAGTGGTATCTCCTGATGATTCAATCCTGACTTTATCGCTCATTTTTCTGATAATCGTTTCAAAATGTTTGTCGTTGATAGTGATACCCTGTGATTCGTACACTCTTTGGATTTCATCAATGAGGTATCTTTGGGCGCCGAGAAGTCCTCTAATCTGAAGCACTTCTTTGGTATCCAAAAATCCGGTAGTAAGAGGGTCACCGGCAGCAATAAGGTCCCCATTTTTCACTTTCATTTCGGAAGTCAAAGGAATAATGTATTCCCTTTCTTCAGCAGGCTTGATACCGACACTTTTTACTTTCACGACATAACCATCATCTGTTTCTTCCACTATAACCTTTCCGGAAATTTCCGAAAGAGGAGATAATATTTTCGGTGTTCTGGCTTCAAAAAGCTCTTCCACGCGGGGAAGTCCCTGGGTCACATCCAGTCCGACGATACCTCCTGCATGCCTGACCCTCATGGTAAGTTGTGTTCCCGGCTCACCGATGGATTGGGCAGCGATAATTCCAACCGGAGTCCCCATGACTACTTTCCTCTTTGTACTCAAATCCCTTCCGTAACAATTTATGCAAAGACCATATTTGAGGGCACAGCTTAGTGGTGATCGGATTTTTACTTTAGTTATTCCGTGTTCGATAAGCGTCTTGATATTTTCTTCTGTAACTTCAATACCAGCTTCAAGAAGAACTTTTTTTGATTTGGGATTTACTACTTTTTCTGAAAGTATTCTTCCGACTATTCTTCCTTCAAGAGTCACTTGTCTTGTCTTATCAAGACCCAGTTCAATTCCGTCGGTCGTTCCACAATCTTCAGCGCGAATGATAGCATCATGTGCTACATCGATGAGTCTTCTGGTCAAATATCCGGCATCAGCAGTTTTTAGTGCGGAATCAGTAAGTCCCTTTCTTGATCCGCGGGTAGAAGTCACATATTCAAATATGGAGAGACCTTCACGATAATTTGACTTGGTCGGCATTTCGACTATTTTTCCCAATGGATCAACCACCAATCCTTTAATAGCCGAAAGCTGCTTGAGCTGATCTTTGGAAGCCCTCGCTCCTCCGGAATTAATGATCATTTTGACGGGATTGTCATTTTTCATACTATCCCACGTTTTGTTTGCCAGATTTTCCGTAATTTCAATCCAAATTTCATTTGAAAGTCTTTTCCTTTCTTCGTTTGTGATAAGCCCCTGCCTGTAGTTTTCTTCCACTTCAGCAACTTTTTTCTCGGCGGTATCTACCATTACTTTTTTCTCCGGAATAATCTCATTATCAAATACGGATACTGAAAGACCTCCGGAAACGGTAGCACCATAAAATCCTAAGTTCTTGATGTCGTCGATAAGCTTACCTACTCTTTCCTGAGGATAAAGGTTATAAGAAGTGGTAACTAAATTTTTGATGGTAGCCGCTTTGACAATATCGTTAAAAAATCTGAGTTCTTCGGGTAAAATTTCGTTGAACATGATCCTGCCGACAGTCGTCTTTAATTTTTTACCATCTTTCATTCTGACTCTGATAAATTCTCTTAGTCTGGTTTTTGAAAGTTGGAAAGATACCAAAGCTTCTTCCTGTGAACTGAAAAGTTTCAGATCTTCATCTTTTCTGTCCTCTTCGCCTGCAAATAAACTGGTGATGTAATAACACCCAAGCGCCATCTCTTTGTTGGGCAATGTGATAGGAAATCCGTCAGCCGGTTTGAGCAAATTATGGGTAGGTAACATAAGACTGATCGCTTCTTCCTGTGCGGATTTGGACAACGGTACATGGACAGCCATTTGATCTCCATCGAAATCAGCATTGTATCCAGTACATACGCATGGATGTATCTGAATAGCCGCACCTTCTATAAGGATAGGAAAAAACGCCTGAATTCCAAGTTTGTGAAGTGTCGGGGCACGGTTTAGCAGGACAGGATGATTGCGGGTTATTTCTTCCAAAATATCAAAAACTTCACCTTCCCGTTTATCCAGTATATTTTTGGCATTTTTGACATTGGGGGCAATCCCCCTTACAATGAGTTCTCGCAGTACAAATGGTTTGAAAAGTTCCAAAGCCATTTCTTTCGGAAGGCCGCACTGGCTAAGTGAAAGTTCTGGACCGACCACAATGACACTTCTTCCTGAATAATCAACTCTTTTACCCAAAAGATTTTGTCTGAATCTTCCCTGTTTACCGCGAAGCATGTCTGATAAAGATCTGAGCGTCTGTCTGGCCGCGGCTCTCCCTGTGGCTCTTTGATTTGCATCAATAAGAGAATCTACCGCTTCCTGAAGCATCCTTTTTTCATTTCTTAGAATTATCTCAGGCGCACCTAATTCTATGAGATGTTTAAGTCTGTTGTTTCTGTTGATGATTCTTCTGTAAAGGTCATTTAAATCTGAAGTGGCAAATTTTCCTCCCGTCAACTGGACCATGGGTCTTAGATCCGGGGGAATGACGGGCAGAGTGATCAGGATCATCCATGAAGGAAATATCGAATTTTTCTTCAGTCCTTCAATAGTCCTAAGGCGTTTTGTGGCTTTGACCTTTTTCTGACCGACAGAATTTTGGACTTCTTCACGAAGACTGGCTACCAGTTTACCCAAATCAAGAGTCTTTAATACTTCAAGAATACTTTCTGCACCCATTCCGACTTTAAAAAATTCCGTAGCATTATATTCCCTGAGTTTGAGAAATTCGTCTTCAGTAAGAAGTGATAATGCCCGAAGTTTCTTTACCAGATCAACCAAAGTTTTTAGTATTTCCTCCGCTGTGTCTCTCTGACTTCCCGCTTCCTCAGTCACAGCTGCCAATTTTTGTTTTTTTGTTATTTCCAACTCTTGTACAGCCAGATCTTTGGTTTCTTTATTTTTAATTCTTTCTTCAAGTTTTGTGACTTCAATTTCAAATTCTTTCTCCACTTCTTTTTTCATCTCATCATATTTTTTCTGAGTTTCTTCTTTTTTCTTTTTGAAATTTTCCTCAAGGGAGACAATCGCATCTTTTCTTCCCTTTTCGTCTACATCAGTCACTAAATATTGGGCGAAATAGATGACATTTTCCAAAGCTTTTGGTGTGATATCTAGAATAAGAGAAAGTTTTGAAGGGCTGCCTTTGAAAAACCACACATGGGCAACGGGAGCTGCAAGCTTGATATGACCCATTCTTTCACGTCTGACTTTACTTTGGGTTACCTCAACTCCGCACTTATCGCATATAATCCCTCTATATCTGATTCTTTTGTATTTTCCACAGTAACATTCCCAATCTTTTGTGGGACCAAAGATTTTTTCGTCAAAAAGGCCGTCTTTTTCCGGTTTAAGAGTTCTATAATTAATAGTTTCCGGTTTTGTCACTTCTCCATAAGACCAACCCAATATCTGTTCTGGAGAAGCTAAAGTGACTTTAAGTCCGGAAAAATCAATAATATTTGAAAAATTTCCTTTTTTATCCATATTTTTAAATCCTAATTTCTAAACTCTAAATCCTAAACAAATACTAAATTCAAATTTGTAAAATTATAAACGTTTATAATTTTGGTCATTCAAATTTGTTTAGTATTTAGGATTTCGGATTTAGAATTGAAATTTTTAACTCTCTTCTACTTTCATTTCATTTTTATCAGCAACAGTTTCTTCACCGGCAATTTCAGCAAATTCTTTTGCCTCTTCCTCTTTCTTTACTTCTTCTACTTGCTCTTCTATGGTAACGGCTTTTGTCGATGCCGTTACGGCGCCTGTTGGAACTACATTTAGTCCAAGTGATTGTAATTCTTTAACTAATACTTTAAATGATTCCGGAATTGTTGATGCGGGAATATCATTCCCTTTGACAATTGCCTCAAAAGCGCGGGCCCTTCCAACTACATCATCAGATTTTATCGTAAGCATCTCCTGAAGTACGTGCGCTGCTTTATGAGCCTCCAATGCCCAGACTTCCATCTCTCCAAGCCTTTGTCCTCCCATTTGTGCTTTTCCTCCGAGTGGCTGCTGTGTAACCAAAGAATAAGGTCCTGTAGACCTGGCATGAGTTTTATCCTCTACCATATGGATAAGTTTCATCATGTAGGCTACACCCACAACAACTGGTTCTTTTATAGGTTCACCTGATTTACCGTCTCTTAGTATTGCTTTTCCATGAGCGGGAAGACCTTGTTTTTTAAGTTCTTCGACTATTTTATCTTCCAAAACTCCTTCAAATACAGGTACTGCTACTTTAAAGTTGCCTTTTTGTGCAGCCCATCCCAGATGTGCTTCCAAAAGTTGACCTAAATTCATTCTGGAAAGTACTGATAAAGGAGAAATTATGATATCTATAGGAGTTCCATCTTCCAGGAACGGCATATCACAGGCAGGTACAATCCTACTGATGACACCTTTATTTCCGTGTCTCCCGGCTAATTTGTCACCCACAACAACTTTTCTTATTTGAGCGACTTTGACTATAATTTTCTTGACTGTTCCCGGTTCAAGTTCATCTCCTTTTTCTCTGTCCAAAACTTTAATTTCTATCACCACTCCTCTCTCCCCATGTGGCACGCGAAGTGATGTATCTCTTACTTCTCTGGCTTTTTCACCAAATATTGCCCGAAGCAATCTTTCTTCAGCAGTAAGCTCAGTTTCACCTTTAGGAGCAATTTTCCCAACCAAAATATCATTTGGACCCACCTCTGCTCCAACTATCACAATTCCTTCTTCATCAAGATTTGCCAGTGCTTCTTCTCCTACATTGGGAATATCTCTTGTTGTCTCTTCAACTCCCAATTTCGTATCTACCACCTCAGTTTCATACTCTTCTATATTTATAGAAGTGAGGGCATCTTCTCTTACCAACCTGTCAGAAATAACAATAGCATCTTCATATCCCAATCCTTCAAATGATGCATAAGCTATAAGAAGATTTTGACCCAAAGCCAGTTCTCCATTATCTGTAGCCGGACCATCAATTATCATTTGATCTTTAACTACCTTATCTCCTACTGTTACTATCGGCTTCTGGGAAAAACTGGTATTTTGAGCTGTCCTTTTAAATTTAGTAAGATCAAAATTGTAAACTTTGCCGCTTTTTCCTTTAAGTTCCACTCTAAGTGAATCTACATATATAATCTTTCCATCCTCCGGTGATTTTACTGTTCTCTTCATTGCCTCAGGAACCACGATCTCCATTCCGGTTCCCACAATTGGGGCGGCTGGTTTAATAAGTGGCACCGCCTGACATTGCATGTGGGTGCCCATAAGTGCTCTGTTTGCTTCATCATGCGCAAGAAAAGGAATCAGCGATGCAGAAAGACCAACTACCTGTCGTGGTACTACATCTATATATTCAACTAAATTAGTTTCCCCCTCCAAAAACTCATTTTTATATCTGAGAGGAATTCTTTCATCCAATATATAACCATTTTTATCAATATTTAAATCTGCATGGGTAACATAATGATTCTGTTCATCATCAGCTGTTATATATACAACTTCGTTAGTCACCCGCATTTTATTTTTTTCTTTAACTACCCTACGATATGGTGCTTCCAAAAATCCGTATTCATTTACTCTCGTATATAGAGCCATATAGGTAACTAAACCAATATTTGGTCCTTCCGGACTTCTTACAGGACAAATTCTGCTGTATTGTGAAGCATTAATATCTCTTATAGAAAATGATGCCCTCTCACGGGAAATTCCTCCAACTCCCATTACTGTAATTCTTCGTAGATTATCAATTTCTGCAAGAGGATTAGTTTGATCCAAAATTGTAGAAAGTTGACTTGTCCGGAAAAAATCATTAATAGCTGCTATTATCGGACGTGCATTTACAATCTGTGAAGGGGTAATGTCAATTTGTGTGCCAGCTAAACTCATTCTCTCTTTTACCGCCCGCTCCAGTCTCAAAAAACCTACTCTGAAAGAACTAGATGCGACCAACTCCCCGACCCTTCTGATTCTTCTATTTCCGAGATGATCTATATCGTCAGGATTGCCTTTTTTCTTTGTAATATCGATCAGGCTTTTTATGATTCCCACTACATCATCTTTTGTGAGAATCCAATTTGCTTTTTCATTTGGAATATTAAGTCCCAATCTCTTGTTAATTTTATATCTTCCTACAGAACCCAATGAATATCGTCTCGTTTCAAAAAAGAGGTTTTTCAGAAGATCTTCTGCGTTATCCAAAACTACCGGTTCTCCAGGTCTCATTTTTCTATATATTTCAAGTAATGCTTCTTCTTTTGTCCTTGTGGGATCTTTTGCAATAGTAGATCCTATGTAAGGATGATCTTTATCAGTATCTACTTCGGAAAAAGCTTTTATAATTTCCTCATCGGTCACAACTCCTATAGCTCTAAGTAATGTTGTCGCAGCGAATTTCCTTCTCCTGTCTATCCTGACAGTGATCACATCATTTCTTGAAATATTAAAATCGAGCCATGAACCAAAAAGAGGTCGTATTTCACCGGCGTAAAGTATTCTTCCTGTTACAGGATCTACATCACTGGTAAAATATGCTCCCGGTGATCTTACAATTTGATTTACAATACATCTTTCGACGCCATTGATGATAAATGTTCCATTTTCTGTCATTGCTGGAATATCACCCAAAAAGACTTCCTGAGTCACAGATCTCCCTGTCTGTTTATTTACTAAAGTAGCTTCTACTTTAAGCGGAACATCATAGGTAAGACCTTTTGCTATACATTCCTCGGGATTGAGTCTGGGTTTATCGAGGCTGTGTTTGTTGAAATATAAAGACCAGTTTTTACCGGTAAAATCATCTATTGGAGTTATTTCCTCGAGAAGCTCTTTTATGCCTATATCTATCAACCATTGATAAGACTCTTTTTGCACGTGGGTCAAATTAAGTTCAGGTAGATTTAGGTATTTGCCACCCCAGGATATTCTATTATTGTTAGGTTGGGAGTTGTTAATGTTATCTTTTGACATCAGTATTTTTAGTTTTTAAAATCTCTTTGTACAAACCACAAAACAAGCGTACTATCCGTGTTGTACGCCTTCGGAATGTTTAGATGTGGTCAAAATTATAGTGCTCAAGCCGTTACTTGTCAAGACCCTTTTATTGTGCTAGAATTTGGGTTATATTGAGAGTTACAAATGTTTGGTGGGAAGTCCCCACCATTTTTTATATATACATTATTAATATATATTAAATAAGCCGTAATTTTTGCATTTTTATTTTTAAATTTTAAATTTCCTACTATGCCAGCATTAGTAAAAAGCGAATTTGCATTAGCACTAAACCAGGTTGCCACAGAAAGAGGTATTGATCCTGACGTGGTGATCGAGACGATTAAAGCAGCCATACTTGCCGCTTACCGCAAAGACTATGGTTCTGATGAGTTGGAACAACTGTCTGTAGAAATAAATTCTAATAATGGAGAAGCCAAAGTTTTAAAAGAAAATAAAGACATTACACCGCCCGGTTTTGGCAGAATTGCCGCTCAGACTGCAAAACAAGTTATCTTACAAAGGATCAGAGAGGCTGAAAAAAAGGCTATTTTGGTAGATTATTCCACAAAAGTCGGTAACGTCATCAATTGTATGGTTCTTCGATTTGATGGACCGAATATAATCGTGGATATAGGCAGAACCGAGGGTGTAATGCCTCCCCAGGAACAAATTGCAGAAGAAAGATACCATATCAACCAAAGGCTCACCTTTTATATAGAAGGCATAAGGGAAAATCAACGAGGCAGTGAGATTATCGTTTCCAGATCCCACAAAGGACTGGTCGAAGGTCTTTTCAGAAGAGAAGTTCCGGAAGTTGCCAGTGGTGCAGTCGAAGTCAAAGGAATAGCAAGAGAACCCGGCAGCCGGACTAAAATTGCCGTCTATTCCAATCAATCCGGTGTTGACCCTGTAGGAAGCTGCGTCGGCCAAAAAGGCGTCCGCGTCAGGGCAGTCATCAATGAACTTGGCGGAAATGAAAAAATAGACATTATCCAGTGGAGTGATGATCCTAAACAGTTTATAATCTCCGCACTTTCTCCGGCTAAAGATATAGAAGTAGTTCTGGATGAGAAAAGAAAAACAGCTTTAGCTTTGGTACCGGATGATCAATTGTCACTGGCTATCGGCAAAGAAGGACAAAACGTAAGACTTGCCGCCAAACTCTCCGGATGGAAAATTGATATCAAAGGTAAAGAAGAAGCCAAAGCCAAAGCCAAAGCCAAAGCCAAAAAAGAAGAAAAAACTGTAGAAGAAAAACCGGAACCCAAACCAGCCGAAGAAGAAAAAACAGTTTCTAAAGATAATGATAAACCAGCCAAACCTGTAAAAAAGGTAAGGAAAAAAGCCGAAACCAAAGAAGTCAAAAAGTAATTTTCCACTAAAAAAATCTAACAATTTTGGTATTTGCGGAGAGTGTATAAATTTTTGGTAACTTTGCACCGAAGGGAAAGTGAGCGACGAAGAGAATATTCATAAATAACTTCAACTGTTTCGCGAACGACTTGCAAAGTTTCCAACAAATTTATACCGACCTCAGCAAATTTTAATGATCATTTTTAACCATGTCAAAAAAAACCGCAAAAATTGAACCAAAAATAAATTTACGTCCCCCGGTAGTTGTGGTTCTTGGACACGTAGATCACGGCAAAACTACTCTCCTTGATACCATCCGAAAAACTAATGTGACTGAAAAAGAATTTGGAGGAATTACCCAACATATAGGCGCTTATCAGACAATCCTTGAAACAAAAGAGGGAAAGAAAAAAATAACTTTTATTGACACCCCCGGACATGCGGCATTTGCCAAAATGCGGAGCCGCGGCGCAGGAGTCGCTGATATAGCAGTCCTGGTGGTATCAGCTTCAGATGGAGTGATGCCTCAAACCATCGAGTCTATAGAGCATATCAGAAACGCCAGTATCCCTTTTGTCGTAGCTTTAAACAAAATAGACCTTCCTGAGGCTAATCCTGAGAAAATTAAAGGAGAACTGGTTAAACAAGACGTCTTACTGGAGGGTTACGGAGGCGATGTTCCCATTGTCCCCCTATCAGCCAAAAAAGGCACGGGAATCAAAGACCTACTTGAAATCATTTCCCTCTTCTGGGAGATGAAAGAACACAAAGAAGATACCAAACAGTTTACCGGTACAATTATCGAGTCGAACCTGGATAAAAATAAAGGACCCGTAGCCACCATCATCATCCGTACAGGAAAACTCGAAATCGGTGATGTTTTAGAGACGGAGGAAGTTTCAGGCAAAATTAAGGCAATGCTCAGTGACCAGAGAATATCAGTCAAAGAAGCTTTGCCCGGCGATCCCGTAGAAATCCTGGGCTTTTCATCAGTACCCAAAATCGGGAGCCGCGTCTGGAAAAAAGGAGAAATGGTTATAGTCCAAGAAGAAAAGAAAGAAATAGAACCTCTCCCGCCAACTGAAATTGAAGTCGCCCCGACAAGTGCAGTAGTAGAAAAGAGACTGAAAGTGATCATAAAAGCAGACGCCTATGGTTCTCTGGAAGCAATTTTAGGAACCGTAAAACAGAATGATCTGGAAATACTTCTTTCCGCAGTCGGAAACATCACTGAATCCGATATTTTACTTGCCAAAACCGCGGGCGCCTTTGTTATAGGGTTTAATATGAAACCATCCACTCAGGTCACCAAACTTGCCGAAAGTGAAAAAGTTCTCATCAAAACTTACAACATAATTTATGAAATGCTGGATGAACTTGAAGATGTGGTAAAGGCTTTAAGGGAAGGCGGAATTGATAAAATATTGGGTGAAGCACAGATTATGGCACGGTTTGATATGAAAGATGGAGTAATTGCAGGTGTCAAAATAGTATCCGGAAAGATCAGCCGCGGAGACCAAATCAAAGTACTCAGGGGTAAAGTGGAGGTAGGACGCGCTAAAATCAAATCCCTTCGTCACGCAAAAGATAACATAAGTCACGCCGAACCCGGGACAGAGGCGGGCCTCATATTATCCAATAAACTTGACTTTTCCGTAGGAGATAGTATAATATCTATAGGCTAGTTTTTAATACCCCCTTTTATCAGGGGGATTTTAGAAAAGTCTATGCAGAATTCACCACAAAGTCCAAATCAAACTATCGCAGATGCCAAAAACCTGGTAGATACAGCCAAGGAAGTAGTTATTATGGTCCCGGCAAATCCGACATTTGACAGTCTGGCATCAGCACTGGCTTTATATCTGGCTTTAAATAATGGAGACCGAAATGCAGTGGTAGTTTCCCAAAATCCGGCAACTGTCGAAATCAGCCATTTGGTCGGAGCTGATAAAATTCAAAATAATCTCGGTGGATCGGACAAAAATCTCGTAGTTTCCTTCCCCTATCAGGAAGGTTCCATCGAAAAAGTCAGCTACAATATCGAAAACGAAACTTTTAACCTTATTATCGAACCCCGCGAAGGTTATCCCTCTCTTTCTCCGGATAACGTAAATTATTCTTATGGCGGTGGGGGCCTTTTTGATACCATCATCACTCTCGGAGTTCCTACTTTTAACGATCTGGGTTCTCTCTATACCGGAAATGAAGGATTTTACAACGACAAGCCTATCATTAATATCGACTACCATTTCAACAATAATAAATACGCTAATGTAAATATAGTTGATGCCAACGCGACTTCAGTTTCTGAAATGACCGTCCAATTTGTCAAAGACATGGCTTTACCTCTCGATATAGATATTGCTACCAATTTACTTGCCGGCATTACTGAAATGACTAATAACTTTACCAATGTCCGCGGCGGAAAAACTTTTGAAATGGTCGCCCATTTATATAATGCCGGGGCCAAAAGACTGGAACCCACAGGAAACAGGCCTCCTGCCTATTCATTTAATACACCAAATAATGCACCACCGCAAAACCCGCCTCCTGCACCTGCTGCTTATAATCCTCCTCCTGTTCAAAACTATAACCAACCCCCTGCTTCTCCACAACCTATGAGTCAACCTGCTTATAACCCGCCGCCGGTCACAAACCAACAACAAAATTATAATCAGCCGCAATATAATCAGCCTGTGAATAACTCTCCACAGGGATATAATCCTCCTGCATACAATCCGCCTCAAAATAATCAATCATACAATCAACCGAATTATCCTAAATCCCCCGCAGCGCCTAAACCTGCTTATAAACCACAACCTAATTATGGTCAACAACAGCAATACCAGCCAAATCAGCCTAAACCGCAACCTCAACCCAATTACCAACAGCCCGGACAACCCAGTCCGCAGCCCAAACCGCAATATCAGCAGCCGCAACAACCGAAGCAAAATCCGCCTCAACAAGGCCAGCCCCAACCCGGCCAAAACCAGCAACCAGGAAATCAACAGAAAAAAGACCAAAAAGACACCCCTCCCGACTGGCTTAAACCCAAAATTTACAAAGGCTCCACCCTGCTCTAATTTTTGAAATAATGACTATAGCGGCAGCTGAAAGAGAATATAAAAGAATCTCCATTGCAGGAAAAGGAACTTGTGGCATGGTTACAGCCCAATCCGCAGCGAAAGATATATTAAATGGCCGAGAGAGAAATTTATTAGCTAGTTTAATTTCTGGTCGTAATTCTACCGCTGTTATTCGTGATGTGTTAACCCACAACGCTGCAAGAAATAGTCGGTTGGGTATTTCTGTAGAGAAAAGACTTACTTCTGCACCACAAGTAGTTAGACAAATAAAAAACCATCCCCTTACTCAAATAGGGGAGGAACCTGTAGCTATTGTTGATGTGTTAGTCGATGGAAAAATTGGTCACTCTGTCACAATTGTTAATAAAACAGGACCAGGAAAAGTGAGAATACTTGACACATCGAAAAGATTTACTCTAGGAGGAAAATTTGATGGGGAGGCAAACATGAGAGATCTAACCAGAGCTATGAAAGAAAATTTGAAAAAAAGAAGTGCTATTAGAGGAAGGACACAAAATGTTGTTATTTTCGCATCAACTCCAAAATTAAGACGAGTTTTACCAGATGAAGTTTTACAAAAAGCAAGAAGAATACTAGGATTTAGAGAACGAGAAATTCAAGATTTAAAAAAGGCTAAATTAATATAATTATACTGCTCTTTACCCACCCTACGGTTCCCACCCTCCAGGTGGGTTAGCTAGACACCTTCTCTTTTAATCTTTTCTTTTCCGACAATTTTCCCACCCGTCGGGTGGAATAGCTTTACACCTTCTTTTTTTCACTTTTTTCGCCGTTCAACGAAAAATCTGTAATTTCCCTATTATTTTTGAAAAACAGAAGGCAGTATTCACTTTATTACTAAACAGTAATAAAGTATAAAAAAATGGGTTTTAACCGGAACTATTTTTATCTCGTAACTTCACACCTACACTTTTTTTAGGAAAATATTTTCTATTGATGCATTAACGGTAACTTCTTCTCCGACCTTCTCTTCTTCTATAAGATGGCTTCTCTTGAGTCCTGGATTTTAAGTTATGTGAATTGCAATATTTTTTCACCTCTTCAAGGAAAATCTCTCCGTACTTTTTTGTTTTAATTTCTCCGAAACCGGATATCCGGGAAAGTTCTGAAAACTCCTGGGGTAAATATGTGGCCAGTTCTATGAGTGTAGCGTCGGAGAAAATTATATAGGCGGGAACTTTTTCGGCGGCAGCCAGTTTCATCCGGACTGACTTGAGAACGGTAAATAATTCTTTTTCATACGGCAAAACAGTTTTGGCTTCTGTCTCTTTTCTTTCTGTGGATTTGACCAGCATTACTTTTTCTTCACCTTTAAGTACCGCTTTGCTTTTCTCCGTCAGTTTCAAAATAGGATATTTCCCTGTATCTTGAGTTAAATAGCACATTTCAATTAGGTCATAAATGTACCTCCTCAAATCCTCTTTGGAAATATCTGATGAAACTCCAAATGTTTTAATACTTTTATGTTCGTTCCAGATTTTTGCAGTATCTTTTCCCTGTAAAAAATCGACTAAATAACCCACTCCGAAACGCTCTTCCAGGCGGAAAACGGCAGAGAGAATTTTCTGGGCGATAGTCGTCCCGTCAAATTTCTCGACATCGGTCAGACAGACATCGCAGCTTTTACAGTTCCCTTCATATTCTTCACCGAAATAGTTTAGGATATATTTTCTCCTGCAAATTCTGGTTTCAGCAAGTTTGGACATCTTACGTAATTTTTCCAACATTATCGCCGTCTGCTTGGGATTATTTTCGACCTCTGCAAATTTTCGAAGTTTCATGATATCTCCCCGGCTATAGAAAAGTATCGCCTCACTTTTGACCCCGTCTCTCCCCGCCCGCCCGGTCTCCTGATAATAACCTTCTATATTTTTCGGCACATCCATATGGATCACAAACCTCACGTTTGATTTATCCACTCCCAGTCCAAAAGCAATAGTTGCCACAATTATCCTGATCTCGTCTTTAATAAATAAATCCTGATGTAATTCCCTTTCTTCCCGGGTGAGTCCAGCATGATATGGTTTGACTGAAAATCCGTCTAAATCCAAGTTTTCCGCCAAATTCTCAGCGCTTTTCCGGGATAAAGTGTAGATAATCCCGCTGTCATCTTTATGATTATTTAAATATTCAGTCAAACGACGGTAACTTTGCCTTTTTGGCTCGATGAAATAATGTATATTTTCCCTGTTGAAACTGGATATATAAGTCTGGGGACTGACAAGTTTCAGTTTTTCCAATATATCTTTCCTGGTTAAAGTGTCAGCGGTTGCCGTAAGAGCGATCACCGGAACATCAGGAAATGTATCTTTAAAAGCGGAAAGACGCAAATATTCGCGCCGGAAATCATGTCCCCAATGGGAAATACAGTGAGCTTCGTCGATAGCGATCAAAGAAATTTTAATTTTCTTCAGAAGCTCCAGAAACTGTCCGTCTCCTGAATATATTCTTTCCGGAGCCACATAAAGCAGCTTTAATTTATTTTCAAGCAGGGATTGGACTATTTCCCTTTCTTTATTTTGAGAAAGCGTTGAATTTAGAAATTCTGCTTCAATGCCATTTAATTTTAGCCCGTCAACCTGGTCTTTCATGAGAGCAATAAGCGGGGAAATTACCAAAGTCAGACCGTCAAAGATAAGGGCCGGAATCTGAAAACAAAGTGACTTCCCTCCCCCGGTCGGCATCAGTACAAAAGTATCCTTCCTTGCTAAAACGGACTCAATTATCTTCTCCTGCCCCAACCGAAACTCCCCGTACCCGAATCTCGTCTTTAATATCTCCAAAGTCTTTTCCATAAATCCGATTTTAACATAATCTAAATCGCTCTTATCTTTTTAATTTTTAATTTTTAATATTTTATTTTGCCCTAAACCTCCCGTTGAGATTTGTCTGAAATTACTGTATAATGTCTTATTCTTAAATTGTAATCATATTTAATTTTATGGTAACAGCAGTACCTTCAGACGATAAAAAGAAAATCATCGACGAATTTGCCCAGAAAAAAGGAGACACCGGTAGTCCTGAAGTGCAGGTAGCCCTCCTTACTTTCAAAATCGACAAATTGGTCGAGCATCTCAAAGGCAATCCCAAAGACGATCATTCAAGACGCGGTTTATTGGGACTTGTCTCTAAAAGAAGAAGGCTCCTGACATATCTTCAGAAAAAAGCAAGCGATCGTTATAAAGACGTAATTAAAAAGTTAAAATTATCCAAGTGAGCTGAAAGCAGGTCTAGGCGAGATCGATGTACTTTGTGGAGTTAGAAATTTAGGACACTATCCCGAATTTCCAACTTCATAAGACCCCTTCTCCAACCTTTTCACTTTCCTCACATCTATTATCATGAAAATTACTACCAAATCCGCCGAACTCGGCGGTCGTACACTTACACTTGAAGTCGGACGTTTTGCCGAACAGGCTACCTCTGCAGTACTTGCCAAATACGGAGATACCATGGTACTGGTAACCATTGTCTCTTCCGGGGAAAGACCCGACCTGGATTATTTCCCGTTAAACGTAGAGTATGTCGAAAGACTTTATGCCGGAGGAAGAATCAAAGGAAGCCGCTGGGTGAAAAGAGAAGGCAGACCCTCAGATGATGCAGTACTGAAGGGCAGAATCGTAGACCGCTCTATCAGACCGCTGTTTCCCAAAGGATTTAAAAACGAAACTCAGGTAATTATTACAATACTTTCGGTCGATGGTGAAAACGATCCGGATATGCTGGGAGTTATAGCCACTTCTGCCTCTTTGGCAATTTCCCCTATCCCTTGGAAGGGCCCTGTTGCGGCTGTAAAAGTTGGATACCTCGCGCCGCAAAACGGAAACGAAATAAGTTTCCTGACAAATCCCAGGGAAAATGAAGGCGTATTTGCGGAAGCTGAGGTTGTAGTCACAGCCACAAAAGATAAGATACTCATGTTAGAAGCAGGTATGAACCAGATTCCGGAAGATATCACTTTGAAAGCGATTAAGTACGGGAAAAAAGAAGCTCAGATCGTGATCGATTTAATTAATGATTTAGTAAAAGAAGTAGGCAAAGAAAAAATACCTTTTACCGAATCGTCAGTAAATGAAGATTTACTGGCCATACTCGAAAAAAACTATAAAAAAGAAGTAAATGCCAGTATTTTAGCCCGCGTAAGCAAAGAAAATGAAAGCGATGATCTGGCAATTCTTTCAGACACGATTTTTGAAAATTATAAAGAAAAATTTGACAAAAAAGAGATTGAAAAAGCTCTTGATTATCTTTTCAAAAAGAGTGTCCGCGAAAATATTCTGAAAAATGGCAAAAGACCCGACGGCCGGAAAGCCGACCAAATTCGGGACATATCTTCTGAAGTCGGACTTCTCCCCCGCACACACGGATCAGCACATTTCAAAAGAGGCCAAACTCAGGTTTTGACGGTTACAACCCTCGGATCACCGTCACTGGAACAGCTCATTGAAAGTCCCGAGGGAGAAAGTGCCAAAAGATACATGCATCACTATAGTATGCCTCCTTATTCAGTAGGAGAAACAGGTAGAGTCGGTTTTCCGTCACGACGCGAAATTGGACACGGAGCACTTGCTGAAAAAGCCATCTTACCGGTTTTGCCTCCAGCTGATAAATTTCCATATGCGATTAGACTCGTTTCAGAAGTCATGTCATCCAACGGTTCATAGGGATGATGTCCAAAGGAGATGAATATGTACTATTGACGGATATCATAGGCATTGAAGATTTTGGCGGTGATATGGACTTTAAAGTTGCCGGAACCAAAAACGGAATTACCGCTATCCAACTGGATGTCAAAGTAGACGGAATTACAGATAAACAGGTAGAAGAAACTCTGGAAAAAGCCAAGATCGGAAGAGAGTTCATATTGGAAAAAATGCAGACTACACTGTCTGAACCAAGAAAAGAACTTTCCCAATACGCTCCACGAGTTTCCATGATCATGGTACCGCAGGAGAAAATCGGAGAAGTCATCGGACCGGGAGGCAAAGTGATCAGACAGATAATTGCCGAAACAGGATGCGATGTAAATGTCGATGATGATGGTAAAGTTACCATTTCAGGCACCGATCCGGTCGGTGTCCAGAAAGCCTATGATTGGGTAGCGAGCATCATCAGAGTCGTTCAACCTAATGAAGAGTTTGAAGGAGAAGTTAAAAGGATTTTGCCATTCGGAGCATTTGTCGAGATCCTTCCGGGCAAAGAAGGTATGGTTCACGTCTCACAGATGTCCACAGGTTTTGTACAAAATCCGGAAGCCGTGGTGCAACTGGGACAAAAAGTGAAAGTAAGGGTTGTCGAAATAGACGACCAGGGAAGAATCAATCTCTCCATGTTATTTGGTGAAGATGCCCTGAAAAACCCGCCCAAACCCAGAGAACCCAGACCATTTAACCGAAGAAGGTTTTAAAAAACAATGTCATTGCGAGGAGTGTAGCGACGAAGCAATCCCAATTGGGATGAGTACTAATTGAATAATATGTATATAAACTTTTTAACATGCTGTTGTTGTCAAAACCATTCACTTGGGAGGTTTTGTTGTATTTAATAAGCATTAAAAAATATTTTACAAACACCAATCTCCCGCAAGGGAGATTTTTGAATTTTAAGGAGATATATGTCAAAAAAATATTTAATAATCAAAAACACACTGCTTAAACAACACGAAAAAATCAGGAACAATCGATTAAAACAATTGGTTAGAGAAATTAGAAATGATGGCTACATCAAGGATCCTATAATCGCGGATGAAAATACGATGATTATTCTGGATGGCCATCACCGTTATAATTCTCTTTTGCTTCTTGGTCTTTCTTCTTCTCCTGTCTATCTTTGTTGACTATGAAGATAAACGAATAAAAGTTTCCTCCTGGAGAAAAAACGGGAAAATTACAAAAAACACAGTCATTGCAGCAGGATTGTCTGGCCAATTACTAAAACCCAAATCTTCAAAACATTTTATACCTTCCAGACCGATTGGGTTAAAAATTTCTTTAAAAATGTTGAGATAATACAGATGGAAAAAAGAGTTTAAGATTTAATTTTTTCTAAGGTTCTGGAAAGATCTTTTATCAGATCTTTTTTGTCCACTATCACCACCATTTCTTTTTTTGACAAAGCCTCAGCCAACTGATTTATCGAAACCGATTCGGGAAGAAGTAATACTTCCTTATCCATTATTTCCGCTACAGTCACCGGTATCTTTTCTTTTCCAAACATATGGGTAATTATGTTTTTTTCTGTAATGATTCCGACCACTTTTTTCTTTTCAACGACAGGCATTTGCGAGATGGAATATTTTCTCATTAGGTCTATAGCCTCTTCCGGTGAAGCTTTTGATTCTACCGTAATTAAATGAAGTTTTTTATTCAGAAGAGGTTTGATAGTGTTTTTCGATTCTTCCAGAAAACCGTAATCCCTCATCCAGTCATCATTGTAAATTTTAGAAAGATAATTTTTACCTGAGTCAGGAAGTATAACTACAACCATACCTTTATCTATTTTCTTCACGACTTTTCTTGCTCCGTATAAAGCCAATCCACTGGATCCTCCGGCTAAAATTCCCTCAAGTGAAGCCAGACTTCTTGCGGTTGCAAAAGCATCTTTATCAGCCACCTGAACCACATCATCAATTAAAGAAAAATCTATGGTTTTAGGAAGAAAATCTTCTCCTACACCCTCCGTTTTATATGTTTTAAATAGTTTGGGAATTTTTCCGGTCTTAAAATATTCCAGATAGACGGAACCGACGGGATCCACTCCGATGACTTTTATTTTAGGATTTTTTTCTTTAAGAAATCGTGCAATCCCCGTAATTGTCCCTCCTGTTCCCATACCTGCTACCAAATGCGTAATTTTCCCTTCTGTCTGTTCCCAAATTTCCGGTCCTGTTTTTTTATAATGAGCTTCGGGATTGGCCAAATTTTCATATTGATTTGGTTTATAAGCGCCGGGAATTTCTTTCACCAATCTATCAGAAACCTGATAATAACTTCTGGGGTCCTCAGGAGATACAGCCGTAGGAGTCACTACTACTTTTGCCCCATATGCCCTAAGTAAATTTCTTTTCTCCTCACTCATCTTGTCAGGCATTACGAAAACAGATTTGTATCCTTTTATTGCCGCTACCATCGCCAATCCAACTCCCGTATTTCCCGATGTTGGCTCGACAATCACACCTCCCTTTTTCAGTTTTCCTTCTTTCTCAGCTTTTTCAAGTAAAGCCATACCAATTCTGTCTTTTATACTTCCACCCGGATTCATAAACTCCAGTTTCACCAGAAGTAATACTCTTGGATTTGGGTTTAATTTATTTATTTTGACCAGAGGTGTGTTTCCAACTACCTCTAAAATATTTTTGTGCCACATAAATACAAAAAAACCTCCCTTTTGGGAGGTTGGTTAATATGCAAACAGCTATCCGCCTCCCCGAACTAGGAGGTAATACAACAAGATACAACTGTCTGAGAAATAATCATCTGTTTTGGATTGTATCCCAAATGAATAAAAAAATCAACCAGGGCTCTATTCTTTAAATTAATAAATTGCTATAATTTTTATAATGGATAATTCTGCCCAAACTGAAGTCAAAGAAATTACTGTTCTCCGCGAAAAACTGAAAAATAGTCTTCTCCCTCCGGATCTTCTGGAAAAAACGCAAGGCATGGTAGAACGGGCGAGTCTGGGGTTTAAAATGGGAGGATATTTTACCGGACTTGATCAGGTAGCCAATTATCTTGACTGGATCACTAACCTCCCCTGGAATAAAAGAAGTGAAGATAATCTGGATCTAGCTCATGCCAAAGAAGTTCTGGAGCAAAATCACTACGGACTGACGGAATTGAAAGAAAGAATTTTGGAATACATTTCCGTCATGAAACTGCGTAAAGACAAAGGAGAAAACATACAGGCCAGCGATACCGTCCTCAAATTTATGCGGGCACCGATTCTCTGTTTTGTCGGTCTCGTTGGTACCGGGAAAACAACTATCGCCTATTCAATAGCCGAAGCTATGGGAAGAAAATTTGTCAGAATTCCTTTCGGAGGTATGGGATCGGCGCTTGATTTAAGAGGACAATCCAGAGTCCACCCTGATGCCGAAGTCGGACAGCTTATAAAAGCATTAAGACGGGCAGGGACGAAAAATCCCGTAATCCTTCTGGATGAACTGGATAGAGTATCAGCAGAAGCCAGAGCAGATATCATGGGAGTATTGGTTGAACTTCTTGATCCGGAACAAAACACGGCTTTCGTGGATCATTATATAGATTATCCCTTTGACCTTTCCGAAGCTCTTTTTATTGCCACAGCAAATAATACTGGTAATATAGCCACCGCCGTACTGGACAGACTTGAACCCATTCAAATGCCTTCATATAATGATGATGAAAAAACCATCATCGGGAAAAAATATGTCTATCCGAAAATGGTGAAGGAAACAGGCTTAACCACTGAAAATCTGCAAATAGATGATGAAGTCTGGTCATCAATAGTACGCCCCTTGGGTTTTGATTCTGGAATAAGAACTTTAGAAAGAACTATTAATGGAGTCTGCAGAAAAATTGCCAAAGAAATTGTGGAAGGTAAAGGAACTTCTTTCCATTTAACGCCGGCAAATATTAAAGAATATTTACCTAAGTGGTAATAACATCTGTCTTTTGTTTTAAGAAGTTTTGAAATAATCCTTTTTGTTCAGCTAAACAGTCAAATTTCCCTGCCTGCATTATCATTCCTTTATCAAAAACGTATATTCTGTCGGTATTTATCAGAGTGGTGAGCCTATGGGCGACAGTTATCATTATTTTGTTTTTAAAATAATCTTCAATATTTTTTTGTATTAGAGCTTCGTTTCGATTGTCCAAAGCTGATGTTGCTTCATCAAAAATTAATATCTCAGGAGATTTAAGAACCAATCTCGCTATTGCCAATCTTTGTCTCTGACCTCCGCTTAGATTGTTTCCATTTTCGGTGACATTCCCATCCAGTCCTCCCAATACGTCCATTATTTCCTCATAAAGTCCTGCTAGTTTTATCGCTTTTATCACTTCTTTTTCTTGAACTGATCTATTGGATCCATAAACAATGTTTTCCTCTATCGTACCGGAAAAAATATAAGGCTTCTGGGGAACATATGCTATTTTTTCAGCTATTTCTTCCCTTGTAAGCTCCTTAAGATTTTTACCGAATAAATAGATACTGCCGGAGTACCCATGAACAAGTTTCAATATTATTTTTACTAAAGTAGTTTTCCCACAACCCGAAGCTCCCGCTATTCCGATTTTTTCTCCTGGATTAATTTCTAAATCAATATTATCAAGTATGTATTTTTCTTTTCCCGGATAAGAAAAACTGAGTTTATTAATAGAAAGAACAGGATTATCTTTTCTTTGTTTATTGATAATTACAGATGACTCGGAAAAAAAGGAACTGTCATTTTTTTGTTCAAGCAGATTGTATAAATCATTCACCTGTATAGAACTTTCATGGGCTTGATCCAAAATTCTGTGAATTTCACGAAGAGGTCCGGTAATACTCAAAAATAATATGGAATAAACCAGTATATCGCCGCGACTTATGGTCCCGTAAGCTGATAATAAAATAGAAAGGCTTATCACCAGGATATAAAAGAAGCCTTCGTTTAAATACTTCCCGGCATCATATAAAGCCATATAGATATGGTGTCTTATCTCTTTTTGTCTCAAGTCTTCTGCCACTTTTCCGATCTTATCCACTTCTTCCTGCACTGTATTTAGTACCCTTACTGTTTCTATCCCGCCCAACATTTCCACCACGTTTCCGTCGATTTTTTCCTTCCCCCGAAGAAGCGCCAACCTTATTCCTTTTTGTGAAGAAATCTGTTTAATGATGATATATAGTCCCGTTGGAATGACGATTATCATAACAAAAGCAAGTATTGGTTTTTGAGAAAAAGCGATAAATATAGCTGCTAGTGCCGAAAAAAATATCGGGAAGAAATCAAGAAAAGTCAGTTTCAGCATTCTGATAAGTCCTTCAATTGACCTGAATATTCTTCCATGAAGAGATCCTATCTGCTGTTTGTTTATGTTTTCTATATCCGTTCTGAGAAGCTTTTCCACTGCATTTAATGTTTGTTTCTTTTCAGTTTGAGTAGCGGTATTTTCCACTAGATATTTACGGATTACAGTAAGGAATTCCCTGATTAGTATTATTGACGAAATAAGTAAAATAAATGGAAAAATACTGGAAAATCCTATACTCCCTTCCGCAACCATAGTATCTACTAATTTACCCAGAATTATTGCCGGTAGATTGGTAAGCACTCCAGTAATAAACATTATTACCGATGCCAAAACCAGCATTCTTCTTTCGGGTTTTTCCACCAAATTTATAGATCTTTTAAATCCTCTTACTATTTCTTCTATTTCCTTATTCATAATCTGTCAAAAATTATATATTAAAACAATAAATTTTAAATTTTGGAAGTTCTTACGAAATCCTTTGTTTATTATATGCCAACCAAGGAAATAATAGAAATTGGAGGAGAAAACTGGACCGACAAACTCATGCGGCCACTTGAGTTTGTCGGAAATTGTAGAAGTAATGTTATTGCAAAAAAACACAATAGATAATGAAATAATCCCATTTGAAAACAAGAATTTCCCCTGCACCACACTGTAACTGAACGCTGTCGTACCCGCAATCGGATTTACTCTTTCCACTTTAACGCTTCCTTTTTTCAAATCCCTCTGGCTCAAATTTTTTTACAGGAAATAAATCTATTCTGGTTTAATCTATTTTCCAGATGATTTTTTTGCAGCATCTAAAGGATCTAGAATTATCATTTTGGTAACCATTGTCAACCGACAAATTCATGCGGCCGCTTGAGTTTGTCGGTAAATAAAAGAATAATTTATGTGACTTAAAGGATTTGGCTTAGATTATTTGGGGCAACTATAGCGGTAATATAATTTGAGAGGGTGATGTCTTTGATTTGGGCTTTGGAATAGATAGGTTTTCCAAGAGCCAGTGCGTAACCAATTTCTACAGTTACAGCTGGACCAATATAATTTCCTTTATTAAAAATATATACTGCATCTGATTTTTTGACATTTTCCAAATGTGCCAAAGCTCCTTCCCCTTCCCATTTAGCCAAAGTTTTCTTGTCGTATTTATTTTTGAAGACTTCCGGTTTATGCCCGTGTCTGATATGGGAAGGTTGGGGCACAATTACGTTAAACCCTAATTTGCGAAGCGGTTCTGCAGCTTTCTCCATTTCCTTATAAAACTTGAAGCTTCCGCAGAAAACGATGGTTTTGTTCATATGAGAGTGGTATTATATGAAAAACAGCCTCCCAATGCAATAATCCTTATATTATTCGAACCTTGTTATTTCTACTACATCTATAGCAATTTTATCATAAGGGTGAACTTTTCTTATCGCTTTAAAAACTTTTTCCAGTTTTGTTTTTGGACATTCCATTTCTATTTTTACTTCTTTTTCTTTACTCAGTTTCCCGATTCTCCCGATGTTTGGTTTTGCCCCCTTTTGTGCCTTCCAAACTCCAACTCCTTCGGACACAAACGCACAATGAGAATAATTCCCTATTATTCCAGCTCCTTCTTTGGCAGCCGCATTAATAATTTTTTCAATTAATTCCCAATTTTTCGGACAAAACAATATAAATTTGCACATTTTATTTATCTTCAGGATCATAAAATTTCCTTCCCTTTAGTTTTTCCGGTAGATATGATTTCTCCCCTTTTGGCCCCACATAATTTTCTGACCAGGTATATTCTTTGGCGTATCCAAGTTCTTTCATGAGTTTAGTCGGAGCATTTCGGAGATGTAAAGGCACGGGTTCATTGGGAAGTTCATAAACTGCATCTTTGGCTTTTCCCATCGCATTTACTACCGCTCTTGATTTAGGCGCGCGGGCTAAATAAATAGCAATATGGGATAAGATTAACTGTGCTTCCGGCATTCCGATTTTCGTCACCGCCTCAAATCCGGCATTTGCCATGACCAGTGCGCTTCTATCTGCCATTCCTATATCTTCGGAAGCCAGTATAATCATCCTCCGGGCTATAAATTTCGGATCTTCCCCGTTTTCCAGCATCCTCATCAGATAATATAAAGTCGCATCAGGATCAGATCCCCGCATGGATTTAATAAAAGCGCTGATGATGTTGTAATGTTCATCCGCTTTTTTGTCATACAATCCTGCCGACCTGGTTTGGAAAATTTCTTTCACCATCTCGATGTTAATCGTCTTTTCCTTATACGAGGTCACTGTCATTTCCAACGCGTTTAACATTATCCTGGCATCTCCACCTGAAAGCCGAATCAATAATTCTTTGGCATCCTCTTTTATTTTCTTTTTATACTTCCCCATTCCCTTTTCATTATCAGTAAGTCCCCTATCAATCAATTTATCCAAATCTTCTTTTTCCAGACTTTTTAAAACAAAAACACGTGATCTGGACAAAAGAGCACTTATCACTTCAAAAGAGGGATTTTCAGTCGTAGCACCGATTAAAGTTACTAACCCGCTCTCAACATAAGGCAATAAGCGGTCTTGCTGGGCTTTGTTCCATCTGTGAATCTCATCAATAAATAAAATTGTTTTTTTGCCGATAGCTTGATTTTCTTTTGCCCGGGTTATAATCTTTACCAACTCTTCTTTCCCGCTTTCCACTGCAGACAAGGCATGAAAATCAGAATCAGTTTCTTTGGAGATGATGTAAGCTAAGGTAGTTTTTCCTGATCCGGGAGGACCCCAAAATATCATCGAGAATAGGTTTTTCTCCTCGATCATTTTCCTTAAAATTCTCCCCTCCCCCACAATATCTTTTTGTCCCACAAATTCGTCTAAATTTTGAGGACGGAGTCGAAAAGCTAAATTCATAAGGTTTACCACCGTTCACCTGGAGATATAAAATCAGGTCTATTATTACTTAATACTTCTCTACGGAAATCTTTATTACCATCCCGAGGGAATAAACACTCCCCTTTACAAACTCCACCTGGATAATTACTCATCGTTTCTCTATGCACTCTCATGCAAACTCTTGCTCTTGGCTCCCCCTTTGTCACTTCACAATATCGATAACCTCTTACTACGGGTGCACCACTACCTGTTTTTAACATTCGCATTATTTCTTGATTCTGTGTATATCCACCAACTATCTGGTGCCATCTTCTTCTTGACATGAAGCTATTATATACATCTTATTAATTCTGTCAATCAAACATCATATGCTATGATTATTTTATGGACAAAAGAAATATCGTCGTCACTTTTGAATGTTTTGTAAAAAAAGACGATAAATATATTATGCTTCATAGAAAAGCTGATAAGAGGATTATGCCGGATGTCTGGATGGCACCTGGTGGACACAGGGAATTTAATGAAGGACTATTTGAAGCGGCAAGAAGAGAAATTATGGAAGAAACAGGTCTAACAATTAAAAACATTAAAATTAAAGCTACAGGAAATGCATATCTCAAGGATTTAAATGAAGAATTCTTTTTTCATTTACTTATTGCAGATTATGATTCTGGAGAATTAATACAAAATATAAAAGACGGAGAACTTGTCTGGCTGACAAAAGAAGAAATAATAAAACTGGATAAAGTTCTCGCAGAACTAAAAAGCGTAATCCCTTTAATATTAAATGATAATGACAGGGTCATCTCCTATAAAGCTACTTACGAAAAAGGTAATGAAATGAGTTTTTTTGAAATTGAGAGTGAAAGTTAACGGTATATAGTTTTTCTGTCGGCTACACGAAGCACGGTAATTTCTTTCTTTTTCTTATCGATAAAATATATTACCCTAAAAGATCCTATTCTTAATCTATAGTTTTCCTGTCCAGATAGTTTTTTACTGTTATCAGGAAATGGATGATCAGATAATTTCAGTATGTTTGTGACGATGTTTTTTGCAATGGAATCAGATATTTTATCCAGTTCTCTCTGAGCTTTTGAAGTGATGTAAATCTTCATAAATCGGACTTACCCCAGCGCTTTTTGAGGTAAATCTTAAGGGAAATTTTCTTTTCTTTTTTGGCTTTTTCTGCTTCTTGGGCATCTGTCAGGTCTAGAACGGCTTCTTCTAAAGCATTGAAATAATCAATATCGACCAGGACCGCCTTGGGTTCTGAACGCTGCAATATCACCGTTGGCTCTTTTTTATTTGATACGTTATCTATAGCTTGAGCAGTATTTGCCCTAAGTTCAGATATGGACAAAGTATTTGTACTATTCATAGTACATTCAATATACTCTTTAACCGTACTATTGTCAAGTCTTCAAAAACTGATATTATAAATTATGGGCAGTTTTATCGAAACAAACGACACTTTACAGATAACCAGAGAACAGGGATTTCCTGCAGAACTGGATCTGGAAAGACACAAAGTCACGCCTTTTAAATTCAAAGATTTTACGGGTAAAGTCTTTGAATTTAAAAATAAACCCGCGATTAGAGTTTATCAACAGCCTCCTGTCCGGGTATTTTTTGTGGAAAACGTAAACAGTAAATGGATTTACTGGGGCTTATGCCAAATACTTGAAATTACACACGATTATCTAAATAAAACTACTTCAGGGAAATATAAAATCACATATATCAATACGATCGAAGAAATGAAACAAATGCACAATCTGTCCGACCGGAGACCCGATACAAAATATTTCGAATAATTATTTATAAAGTTTGTTTTCCAGTATATATTTTTCCACTTCCGGAAGTACCAGGCCTTTAATCGGAAGTCCTTGTCTTACCATCTCCCTTATTTTTTCGGAGGCAATATTCGATGTCATTAAAAGCTTATTTGTTAATGTGTACACGTTGTCCGGTAATTTTTCATATGGATATCCGGGTCTAGGAAAAACAAGTATTTTTATTTTCTTTATAAATTCCTCAGACTTTTCCCATTTGAAAAAGTCTTTCCAAAGATCAGAACCTATGATCCATGAAAATTGGTGCTCCGGATATTTACTTAATAATATATCAATAGTTTCCCAGGTATAATTCTTTCTCCCCATTTTCATTTCGATATCCGAGACTTTGACTTTTTTATTCTCCACCATTTTTGCCATTTTATACCTATGAATCGGATCAATCGTATTCTTCTCCCAAGGATGGGTAAAATAAGGCATCAACCAAATTTCTTCATTATCAGTAAACGCCAAGACCTGATCACAAATAAAAATATGCCCCAGATGAGGCGGATTAAATCCTCCGCCGAAAATTGCAATCTTCATAAGGACAGTATGATAACAAAATGAAGAAAGTTCTTCAAACGGAGCTTGACAAATAAGTATGGATTATATACAATCTTTGTATATGCAAACGCAGACCTTCAATATCGCTCTCCCCAAAGATCTGGTGGAAAAAATAGACGAACTGGCCAAAAAAGAATACCGCAACCGGAGCGAACTTATCCGCGAAGCCCTTCGTGTCTATCTGAAAGAAGAATCAGAATGGGAAGAAATTCTGGCATATGGGAGAAAAAAAGGCATACAAAAAGGTATTAAAAGTGAAAAGGACGTCGATAAAATTGTAAATAATTATCGGCACGGTAAATGAAAGTAGTTTTAGATACAAATATTGTTATTTCTGCAATAGTATTTGGAGGACTCCCAGAACAAATTCTGAAAAAAGTCAGACAAAAAGAAATCATTGCTGTTTCATCCCTCTCTCTTATTGCGGAACTTATCGATATTCTTTCCAAAAAATTCGGTTTCCCCAAAAACAAGTTAAAACTTATCGAAAAAAAGATAAAAAAAATATCCATGATAGTGTATCCCGACAAAACAATTAATGTGTTAGAGGACGAACCGGATAACCGAGTTCTTGAAGCAGGACTTGAAGGAGAAGCAGAATATATTGTAACCGGAGATAAAGATCTTCTGAGGTTTGGAGAGTATAAAGGTATAAAAATAGTCACCGCAAAGATTTTTTTTGATATCATATGAACAATTCAGATTTGCTTCATGAATTATCGAAAAGCGTCAGTCAGTGTAAACGATGCCCATTGTATAAGACAGCAATACACGCCGTACCCGGAGAAGGAAATTCTAAGACTAAGATTATGTTTGTCGGTGAGGCTCCCGGCAGATTTGAAGACGAATCCGGAAGACCTTTTATCGGACGTGCCGGAAAATTACTTACAGAACTTCTTGTTTCTATTGGAATTGATAGGAATGATGTCTTTATCACAAGCGTTATTAAACATCGGCCGCCGAAAAACAGATTTCCGAAGCCTGATGAAATAAAGACATGCTCTTTTTGGTTGGAAAAGCAGTTAACTATTATTAATCCCCAAATCATTGTGACATTGGGCAAACTTGCGCTGGACTATTTTTTAGTAAATAAAAAGATTTCTCTCGTTCATGGTACAATAAACCAAGAGAAAGGAAGAATTATTTTTCCGGTATACCATCCGGCTGCGGGACTTAGGAGTACCAGAAATAAAAACAAATTATTTGAGGATTTTCAAAAACTTTCTCAGGTATTAAATAAAATATAAACATGCAACTACCCTCTATTCATCCCGGTCTTCATAAAAATTCCGTCAGGATCATTCCTCTGGGAGGTACGGGAAACGTCACCAAAAACATGTTCGTCTATGAATTTAGGAGAGGAGATCAAATATCAGATATCATCATTGTAGATTGCGGAATAGGGTTTCCCGATGAAGCTATGCTGGGTATTGATCTTTTAATTCCTGATTCCACTTATTTAGAAGATAAAAAAGATAAAATCAGGGCATTTGTACTCACTCATGGACACGAAGACCATATATCAGCCCTTCCTTATATCTGGCCAAAATTTAAAGCTCCTGCCTACGCTACCAAGCTGACGGCCGCTCTGGCGGAAAATAAGCTTCTGGATTTCGGTATAAATACCAAAATTAACGTCGTCGATACTTCGACAGTTCTCAGATTTGGGGCATTTACCGTGGAATTTGTTCATGTCACCCACTCGGTGCCTGACAGCACAAACCTCATTATCAAAACTCCCGTCGGAAATTTTTACCACGGGAGTGATTTCAAATTTGACTGGACACCACTGGATAACCTACCCACTGAAGCGGGTAAAATCGCCATCGCGGGAAACCAGGGAATACTCTGTCTGCTGTCGGACTGTGTCAGGGTAGAAAACAAAGGCTCCACGCTTTCAGAAAGAGTAATTGAAGACACTATAGAAAAAGAGCTTAGGAATTGTTTTGGAAAATTTATTTTCACCACCCAGTCTTCAAATATATCCAGAATCCAACAGGCTATAAATGTAGCCATAAGAAATAACAGGAAAATCTGTTTTCTGGGAAGAAGTGTAGAAAAAAACGTAGAGGTTTCCAGAAAACTTAATTATCTTTCTTTCCCTGATATGTACGTAGTCAAAGACAAAGAAATGCAAAAATATCCTCCCCAGGAATTGTTTTTGATAGCAGCAGGAAGCCAGGGCCAAATTGGCTCTGCCCTTTCACGTATAGCCAATAACGATCATAAATTCGTGACAGTCAAACCGAAAGATGTCGTCGTTTTTTCTTCAGATCCTATTCCCGGTAACGAAAATTCCGTCAATAGTCTTATTGACACTTTGACAGCAGCTGGGGCCCGCGTTGCCTATTCGGGAATACTCGATCAACTCCATGTTTCCGGGCATGGATCGGCTGACGATCTGTCTCTGATGTTGGCCCTCACACACCCGAAGTTTGTTTTCCCTATCGGGGGTACCATCAGGCAAATTAAGCATTATTCCACTTTAGCCCAAGATATGGGTTATAAAGAAAACCAGATACTTATTCCGGGAGATGGCGATATTTTGGAATTTAACCAGGACCATCAGTATAAAAATGGCGGAAATATAGAACTCAAAAATATTATGGTGGACGGACTTGGTGTGGGTGATGTAGGAAATGTAGTACTTCGGGACAGACAAACCATGGCATCTGACGGTATTGTCGTCGTCGTCGTTCCAATAGAACAAAGCACAGGAGTCGTCACTGCAGAACCGGATATCATCTCCCGCGGTTTTGTATATATGAAAAAATCCGGCCATCTTATAGATGAGGCCAAAAAAGTAGTAACCAATTCGCTCCGTCTCAAAAAAGGCCGAATCACCGACTGGCAATTTGTGAGAAAACAAATAGAAAATAATCTTGAAGTATTTCTTTATAAGGAAACCCGCCGCCGTCCCCTGATTCTTTCTGTTGTTATTGAAGTTTAAAAGAGTTTCGTCAAATATCCTTTGTCCCGGGCACTGTCAAACATTCTTTTGTAAAAAAGAAGAGTGAGAATAATAAATATTATATTTAATCCCAAACTTTGCCCGAACAACATCCAGTCAAAATATCCATCGAAAACTAAAGCTCTAAGACCTTCAAAGATATAACTGGGAGGAGTAAGACGGGCTATAATTTGCATCCATCCTGGCAATATTGAGATTGGATAGAAAACACCTGAAAAAGGTTGAAGGAGAAAAATTATAGTCCATGCTAGAGCTTCCATTTCATAACCATAACGGATAATTAGTCCGTTCGTGACTATCCCCGCCCACCATCCGCAAAGAAGTAAATTTAAAATAAACAAAGGCAAATAAATCCCAAAACTGTATATATTAAAATGGAAAAGAAAAAATGCAACTATTCCAACTACAATAAACCCAGCCATCATTTTAATAAATGCAACCACCATCAGTCCTATGAGATACTCCCATATTGTAATCGGAGTAGCAAATATATTAATTAGATTCCGATTCCACCCATCTTCCAACATTCCAATTGACATATCTTGTTGACTTCTTTGTATCAGAGTCCAAAATATCAGACCTCCAAGTAAAGACGCTATTAAATTTGGAGGACTTCCTTTGTTTATAAAATAAATACTGACATAACCCCATATTAAAAGAGATAATACCGGCCAATAGAAAGTGTCAGTAAATCTGCTTAAACTCTTTCTCCAAAGATATATATGACGGAATACCATTCCTCCAATCCTTATTATTCTAGTATTTATCATTTAGAAGCCTCCAAAAAGAAATCTTCTAAAGTTGGTTTTTCTATTGTGATGTCTGAATATTCAATTTTATTATCTGCAAAGACAGATAACAATCGGGCTATCTCTTCCTGATTTATGGAAATTGTAAGCACTCTTTCTTCCGCTTTGGCTTTCCATTTATTTTTCTCGGAAAGACTCAGCCCCCTTTTAATACCATCCGTAATGATAAATCTTACTTCCGATAATTTTACTTTCCTGGCCAAACCCCGGGGTGTATCTTCAGCAATAATTTTCCCGTGATTAATAAAAATTACCCTGTCACATACTTCTTCCACTTCGATCATATTATGAGAAGTAAAAAGCATGGTAGTTTTATTTTTCTCCCTTTCCTGTATGAGAAAATTCCTGACTTTAGTGGCTACGTCCGGATCAAGTGAGGCAGTCGGTTCATCAAGTAGTAATACTTTAGGGCGATTTAGAAATGCCTTGGTCAAAAAAATACGGGTCTTTTGTCCTGATGACAAGTCTCCCATTTTTTTATTCATCAAATCCTCGACTCCGAATATTTTTAGTACCTCTCTTATTCTTTCTTTTCTTTCAGCTATACCATAAAGCCTGGCAATTACATCCAGGTTCTCAAAAACAGACAGTCTCCAGGGAAGATCTATATAAGTGGAAGAGAAATTTACCTGCTGCATAATTTCTCCCCGGTTACTTGCAAGCTGCTTTCCAAAATAAGATATCTGTCCGCTGGTGGGACTTAAAACTCCCAGAAGCATTTGTATAGTAGTCGTCTTTCCTGCACCGTTTGGACCAAGAAGTCCCACAATTTCCCCTTCTTTTACGGAAAAAGAAATATTATCTACCGCGGTAAATTTATCAAATTTTTTAGTCAGGTCTTTTACTTCCAAAATAGAATTCATATTTACCATTTTACGCTCAATACTACTCTTTTTCAATCTCAACTTGACAAGCTCTCCTTTATACTATAGGATATATGTAGTTTAACGCTATTCCATGTAGGGTATTACTGTTATATAATTTAGACTGCCTATGGCCAGAAGATACTCCAGAAAGTTCAAGCTTAAGATCAAGAAACAAAATATTTACACGTTAATTTCTTTACTCCTTTTGGGTCTTGCCGCTTTTATTTTGATTTCTTTTTTCAACCAGGGTCCCATACTGGAAAAAATTAATTCCTACAGTCAGACATATGTAGGATGGGGAATTTATTTTCTTCCGGTCGCATTGGTATTTTTGTCATTCATTTTCATGAAAATCAGAGCCAGATTTGCTAAACCCAGAGTAAGTCTTGGTATTTGGCTCTCATACATATCGCTTTTAGGCCTGACCCAATCAGGGATAGTAGGAAGCAAAATCTGGACCACTCTTGAAGTTTATATCTCGGGAGCGGGAGCGGCTTTCATATTGGTTGCAGCTGTCTCGATAGGTCTCATGGTTCTTTTTAACACTTCTCTTGATGAAGTTGTAAATATGTTTATCGGAATAGTAAACAGTATAAAGAAAATCTTTAAAAAACCGTCTCTCGGAAGAAAATTTCCTGACAAAAAGGTTCCGGCCGTATTTGTAGACAGTAAAGTGGACAGAAAAAAAGAATTACCGTCAGATATTCTTCCCCATGCTGCTTCAAAGCTTGAAAAATCAATAAAACCTCCAATTTCCAAGCCGACACAGGAAAATACCATTGGCTTAGGTATGGAAGTCATCAGAAATATTCCTTCTGAAGCCGAAATATGGGAATATCCTCCTTTTACATTACTTTCCGGAGGACCGGGACAACACAAGGCAGACCGCGGTGATGTGAAAAGAAATGCCAGCGTGATTGAAAGAACCCTGGAAAGTTTTGGAGTGACAGCCCGAGTCGTTGAGATCAATTACGGTCCAGCGGTAACTCAATATGCTCTGGAAATTGCTTTGGGAACCAAACTTTCAAAAATCACTTCGCTCTCAAATGATTTAGCCCTGGCCTTGGCTGCTCCGACGGGGCAGATCAGGATTGAAGCTCCAATTCCGGGAAGAAGTTTAGTAGGTATTGAAATTCCAAATCGCTCTTTGGAATATGTGACTCTCAGGCAAATGCTGGCCTCTGACATGATGAAAAATGACAAACTGAAACTGGCTGTGGCCCTGGGTCTGGACGTTTCCGGAACTCCGGTCACGGCAAATATTGCCAAAATGCCTCATGTTTTGATCGCAGGTACCACCGGGTCCGGAAAATCAGTACTTATCAATTCCTGGATATCTTCACTTCTTTACCGTACTACTCCTTCTGAAGTTAGGTTAATTCTTGTTGATCCGAAAAGAGTGGAGCTTATCGGTTATAACGGTATCCCCCACCTGCTGACTCCTGTAATAGTTGAACCTGACAAAATACTTTCTGCCCTGAAATGGGCGACAAACGAAATGGACAGAAGATATAAAATGTTTGCAGAAGCAGGGGTAAGAAATATCGATTCATTTAATGAACAAAGCGGTTTCCAGCAGGTACCATTTATAGTTATATTTATAGATGAACTGGCCGATCTCATGGCTTATGCACCGGTTGAAGTAGAAGACTCTATCTGCAGGCTTGCTCAAATGGCCAGGGCTACAGGAATACACCTTGTGGTAGCCACACAACGTCCGTCAGTGGACGTCATCACAGGACTTATCAAAGCCAATATCCCGACCAGAATTGCATTTAATGTGTCCTCAATGATAGATTCCCGCGTAATTATGGATATGCCGGGGGCCGAAAAACTACTGGGAAAAGGAGATATGCTTTATATTCCTCCTGATCAGGCAAAACCAACGAGAATCCAGGGTACTTTTGTTTCAGAAGGAGAAGTCACTAAACTTGTTACTTTCCTCAAATCCAAAAATATTCCTGTCGAGTACACTGAAGAAGTTACCAGTATTCCTGTCACGCTAAAAAAATCATCAACTGCTGGTGGCCAGGGAACGGCCTCAGAAGACGGACACGATGCCCTGTTTGAAAACGCGGTAAGAACGGTATGTCAGCATGACCGTGCTTCGGCATCTCTACTGCAAAGAAGATTATCCATAGGATACGCCCGTGCTGCCAGACTTATAGATCAACTTGAAGAAGAGGGTATCATTGGTCCGGGAGAAGGCTCCAAACCACGTGACGTCCTGGTCCGAAATGCGGAAGAATATTTAAACGGACAAACACAGGAAAAAACTGAAACTGCTTAACTTCTATATGCCGTTTGAAGATTTTCTGAATTTTTCTTACCGAAGACAAACGTGCGGAGACCTCGCCCGTGTGCTTTGAGGTGGGTCCGCCGGACTGTCTGAGGTTAGAAAAATCAGAAAATGTTCATTAGGCTGTCCTTTCTTCTCCACTTCTTTGGACAAGCAAAGAAGTGGAAAAAAATTATGTTAACAGTCGGCCAAATATTAAAAAAAGCCAGGATAGAGAAAAAAATTCCCCTGGAAGATATAGAAAAGAAAACTAAAATCAGGAAGAAATTTCTTGAGGCATTGGAAAAAGAGGAATGGGAAAAACTTCCTTCTCTTCCATATATAAAAGGGTTTATCAGTAACTACAGCAATTATTTGGGGCTCAAACCGGGTGAGATGCTGGCCATATTCAGACGCCAGTTTACGGAAAAAGAAAAAGCCAGACTTCTTCCAAGCGGGCTTTCTGAACCCTTAAACGAACCCATTTTTAGGCTGACTCCCCAAAAAATCTTTATCTCTACAGCTGTCTTTCTTCTTTTTGTCTTCTTTGCTTACCTCTTTATGCAGTTTAAATCCCTTACAGGTACACCGTATCTTTCCGTCGCTTCACCAAAAGAAGGAGAAGTCGTAAATGGAAATACTGTAATTATATTGGGTAAAACAGATTCCGAAAATAAAGTTTCCATAAATAATCAGAATATCCAGACCGATGAAAAAGGAAATTTCAGACAGGAATTAAATCTTCCACAGGGTATAAATATCATCACTGTTTCCGCCCAAAATAAATTTGGCAAAGAGTCTTCTTTGAAAAGGACTATCCAATTGGGAAACCCATAATAATCTGCTTCACCCGTTGTCAATAATCTAATGCAACACCTGGATCTCCTTAAGTAATTTGTTAAACATTTCGTTGGCAGATAAGTAACCAAGTATTTTTCTTGGTCTGT
>Ga0075686_14_pt1 | contig 37637 bp, 30 predicted proteins | sample RifGroA2_FD_67688 | JGI IMG/M metagenome (GOLD analysis project Ga0075686, IMG submission 67688) | Microgenomates (Gottesmanbacteria) bacterium GW2011_GWA2_41_12
GACGGTCAGGTATTTAAGACAAGTGACAGCTATTCGGTGACACATACATTTACTACTCCCGGAAATTATTGGGTATCCTGTCAGGTGAGAGATAACAATGGAGAATGGAGTTCTACTCCCGATTCCTGCAAAGTGCAAATACAGGTGACCAATGCAGCAGGAGCTACGACGACTCCGGTTCCTACAATGATAGCCCAAGCTCCTTCGGCTACACCTGTTCCTACTGCTACGGTTGTACCCGGTGTTTCTGTTTCACCTACATCGATTCCTGTTCCGAAAATACCGACAGCTGCTTCTCCGGGACCGACAATACTAAGTATAATGGGAGGAATAGCAGTTATATTATTGGGTATCGTATTGGCGTTATAAACTATATGTATTTATATTCACGATTTATGCCTAATTATTATCTGACCAATTTTCCTAATTTTACAGGATGGTTATTATTTCCGCTTATTGTGTGGTCCCTTTACTGGAAAGGAAGGGCTCTTTGGAAATCAGCAAAAAAAGGACAAAAAGTATGGTTTGTATTTTTTTTGGTGATAAATACTGTCGGAATACTGGAAATTATTTACTTATTATTCTTGTCTGACAGGACAAATAAGGAAATTGCAAAAAAGGCAGTTTTGACTAAACCTTCGGCCAGGAAGAGACGATAAGAGACACATCATATTTCCTCGGCATTTTTTCCCAGAGTTCCTCAGTAATAAACGGCATAAAAGGATTAAGTAGTTTCAAAACATTCAAAAATACATGTCTTAGGACAGATAAGATTACAGGATCATTATCCTTTAACCTTTCTTTGGAATATTCTACATATATGTCCGCAAACTTATGCCAGACAAATTCATAGAGAGTTTGGGCTGCATCGGAAAAATGAAAAGTGTCTAAATTTTTTGTAGTTTTTTTTATTAATTTATTTAATTCTTTTATGATTTCCTTATCTTCTTTTGTCTGTCCTTCTAAATTTTCAGTAAAAAAGGGAACTTCTATTTTTTGAGCTTTATAAGCTTCAAAATTCATATCGAGAAATCTTCCGATATTCCAAAGTTTATTGGAAAAGTTCCGCATTCCCCTTACTTTGTCTTCCGAAACGGAAATATCGTTTCCCGGGGCAGCACCAAAAGTCAGGGCAAATCTGAGAGCATCTGCCCCATACTTATCTACCATTTCAATTGGGTTTATGACATTGCCTTTACTTTTTGCCATTTTTTTGCCGAATTTATCCACAACCCGGCTGTGGAGGTGGATCACTTCAAAGGGCACTTTTCCTGTTCTGTAAATTCCCAGCATCATCATACGAGCTACCCAGAAAAAGAGGATGTCCCAGAGAGTGTCCAGGACTGATGTGGGATAAAAATATTTAAAGTCAGCATTGTCCGGAAAACCGAGGGTGGTAAGGGGCCATTGTCCGGAGAGAAACCAGGTATCAAAAGTATCCGTCTCCTGCAACAAATTTTTACCTCCGCATTTTTTACAAACATTATTATCTAGAAAAAAAGTAGCATTAATTGGGGCTATCAGAGACTGGAGTCCTTTGTTTATTTCTTCAGGAGAGTATTTATCTTTCAGATCTTTATAAAGTCCCTTAATCTTTTGGCCGGATTTATCTATAAAAGAGACCTGGATATCCGGATTATCATCCAGACAGTACCAAACTGGCATCCTGGGTCCCCAGACTATCTGGCGGCTGATGTTCCAGTCATGTATATTTTCCAGCCAGTCAAAATAAAGTTTTTCAAATCTTTTGAGAGGGGCAATTTTGGTTTTGCCTTTTTTTACCGCATCGATTGCCGCTTTTGCCAACGGCTCTGTTTTTACATACCATTGCGGCATGACCATTGGTTCGATATTTGTCCCGCAGCGGTAGCAGGTAGCGATACGGTGGACATAATTTTTATCAACATGATCTATTAAACCCATTTCCTGCATCGCATTATAGACTGCTTCTCTTGCGGCTTTGACCCGGAGCCCGGCAAACTTTCCGGCCGTTTCGTTTAGTTTTCCGTCAGGATTTATTACTTTTTTTATCGGAAGATGATGTCTTTGAGCGATATCAAAATCCATTGCATCATGAGCCGGTGTGACTTTCTCTATGCCTGTACCAAACTTCGGATCAATTGCATCATCAGAAACAGCTATTACTTTAAACGGTCCATTGACTCCTTCAATTTCCAAAGTCTTGCCCAGATATTTCTGGTATCTTTTGTCCCCGGGATGAAAAGCCACAGCCGTGTCGCCGAATTTCGTTTCCGGCCGGGTAGTAGCCAGTACGAATGGTCCGTATTTTATATAATAGAGAGGATCCTGTCGTTCTATGTAGTTAATTTCCAAATCAGAAAAAGCAGTACCGCATTTGGTACAGTAATTGACTAATCTTTCTGCCCGATAAACCAATCCGTCTTCGTACAATTTCCTGAAAGTGTCAAATACAGTTTCAATAATTTTCGGTTCCAGACTGTAGTGGTACCTGGTCCAGTCGAGAGAAAATCCCAGTCTCTTCATTTGATTTTTATTAATATCCTTATTATTTTCCGCATATTCCTCTATCATTTTGTACAAAGTATCCCGGTCAAAATCAAACCGACTTTTGTCTTCTTTCGCCAGTTTTTTCTCAAAAACATATTGCGTTTCAATTCCCGCATGATCTCCCCCCGGAAGCCATAAGGTAGGTTCTCCCAGCATTCTGTGATATCGGACGAGAATATCCTGGACGGTAAAAAGGGCGTGCCCCATGTGCATGGGATCGTTGCTTATATACTTTATCCATTTCCATTATGTTGTAATTTTTGTAAAATCCCAGTAAGTTGCTGAATTTTCCTTTCACCCCTCAAAGGAAAATCAATATAACTTTTTGTTCCGTGATGGTTTGGATTTGATCCTACTCTTCTATGAAGAGCGTGCGGATGATATGGTTTTGGTAATACCCGAAATGGCGCTCTTCGTGTTTCTCTTTCTAACTTTGCTACTGTTCTCTCTAAACGCAGTACCCTATCCCTCATATTATTTATATTATAAACCAAAAATCTCGCCATGATGAGGGGCGAGAATGTTATGTAAGTTAAAATATAAATAATTTAGCCCTTTAGAGCACCTTTACTACTTCCTACTGTTCCAATCCATCTCCTTCCAACAGAACTTACGCTTCGAACCCTACCTCTTTCAATAATACCAACTCTTGGAGTAAATACTAACTTTAATCTTCTAATAAAACTATCCCCTGGTTTTTTTAGTTTTTCATACGCCATATTGTTTGATTTTATCAACTTTTTTACTAAAGTCAAGTGCTATAGGATTAGAGGAGGAATTACAGTTTTTCGCCGATCGGCGAAAAAATTGGAAAGGATAAATTACACTTTGGCGTATGATCGTACGGAGAGGTGTAAAATTCAATAGTAAGATATTGTTTAAACTTCGACTGATAGATCCGGGTGGGCTTGAATATCGTGCCAGGGGAGGGGGGTATAGTGGAAAAAGGCATAACCGGCTATGTAGGCGGCGTTGTCGGTACAAAGGGAGGGAGAGGGAGAAAAGAATTGAATTGCTGATTGCTGATTGTTAATTGTTGATAGAAATTTTTCCTTTAGACGGAAGTTGGCAGAGACGCCGCCGCCGAGAAGTATGGAACTTACGTTATATTTTTCCGCCGTAGCCAGAGTTTTTTTGACCAAAACGTCGGTGATGGCTTCCTGGGTTTCGAAAGCAATATTTTGAATGGCTTCATTGTTAAATTGTTTCATTGTTTTAAAATTATTAACCTCTCTGAGAACTGCTGTCTTCAGCCCGGAAAAAGAAAATTCCGGAGAATCAGAATCAAGCATCGGCCGGGGTAGCTTGATTCTTGATTCATGATTCTTGATTCTAAATTCTTGCGCTTCCGCCGCAATTGCCGGTCCGCCCGGGTATCCCAGTCCAAGAAGTCTGGCAATTTTATCGAAAGCTTCGCCTGCTGCATCATCGCGGGTGCCTCCAAGCCATTTCATTGATTTAATATTTTCCATAAGAAAAAGTTCCGTATGTCCTCCCGAAACAATTAAAGAAAGAGCCGGGAAAACAATTGCTTTTGGGTTTTCCAGGAAGTTAGCATAGACGTGAGCCAGGACATGATTGACCGGAATAATCGGTTTATTAAATAGTGCTGCTATAGTTTTGGCTGTTTCCACACCGATTAATAAAGACCCAATAAGACCCGGCCCTGTTGTCACTGCCAGCGCATCAATTTCTTCAGTTATCACTTCATTAAATGATAAGTCAGAATGGAGTTTTTCTATGGTTTCTCTGAGAACGGGGATGATATATTTGACCTGTTCACGCGCTGCATTTTCGGGAATTACACCTCCTGTTTTACTATGCATTTCGAGTGAAGATGCCACCGAACTGCTGAGAATTTTTGTTCCCTTTCCAACTATGGCTGCTGCCGTTTCGTCACAGGATGTTTCGATTGCAAGTATTTTCATAAGATCAATCCAGTCCCAGGGTTTGGGCGAGTTTAGACGAAGAGAAAGGATGGATTCTGGGGGTGACAGTAACTACTTTGGCTCCGACTTTTTCTGCCTGCTTTTTTTTCTGTTTCAAATATTGGTCACCTGCGGTTGTCGCAATAACTTCGGGTCTTATTGTTTCTACAAGTCTCTTATAATCGGAATCTTTCGAGAAAGAGGGCAGCATGATTATATAATCTACCAATGTGAGATTGGCCAGTATTTCCGCCCGTTCTGTCTGTTTATGGAAAGGCCGGTTTTCTCCCTTTAATTTTCTCACCCTTTTATCACTTTCCAGGGCAATGATAATTTTATCTCCATATTTTTTGGCATTTTCCAAAAATTTGATATGGCCAAAATGCAGAATATCAAAACATCCTCCCACCAGAATAAATCCTTTGTTCCCGGAAGTTTTCAATAATTTATTCAGATCTTTATATTTAAATATTTTCTCCATATATATTTCAACCGTTCCAATTATAATAAATTAAAAGAGAATTTAGTCTTTCGTGCCTTTTAAAAAGACTGCCCGCCAGGGTTGGTAGTTGGAATAAAAAGTAAGTTTTTCCAGTATCCGTTCGTTTCCGGTCACCGTATAATCAAAAGAAGTTTTGGCCCCCCAAGCTTCCCAGTCTACTTGTTTTGTGACGCCCTTTTTTAATGTCGGATCATCCTGGTATAAGGGAGGAGGCGGGGGAGACTGATCCCAGATTTTCGTCTTGGTTATCTCTATTTTTCTACCATCTCCTGTGCCATAGAGGTTGAAAGTTAATTTCAAATTCGTAGTATCCACAGATGATTGGATTAAAATGTAATTATTCATATTATTTTTAAATTTCAGATCATAGGAAGGATCATAAACTGTCGAATCCAAGCCCACGGGAGAATCCTGTTCGTAGTAACCGACCCGATACGAATGGGCATGGCGTTCAGTTATTGCAAGTCCGGTATTTAATGCAGCCCGGAAAAGAGTAGTGGATACCTGGCATACGCCTCCGCCGTCTCCCAAGACAGTTCGGCCATCTTTGATAATATAGGCCGACTGGTATCCAGTGGCCGCAGATACGTCTCCCAAAGCTTTATTAAATGAAAAAGTTTCCCCCGGAGCTATCAAAATTCCGTTTATACGTGAGGAAGCCAGTATTACATTGTGAATTCTACCTGCAATAGATCCGGCAAATTTTGATTCTCCATGGCCGACGAGTTCTTTTATCCCGAGATTATTAGTATCGGTGATTTCGACTTTTGGTTTGACTTTATCAATAGGAAGGTAGAAACTAAAATTGTCCGTGTTTAGGGAAGGGTTTTGGATAACTGAAGAAAGAATATTATTGAAAATATTTTTTGTTTCATCGATATTGAGTCTTCTTCCTTCTTTTGAAAGTTTAAAAGCAGCCACTTTTCCTTTTTCAAATGAAAAAAGTGCGTTTTCCTCGGGCGTGTCTATTTCAGCAGATAAAGTAGATAAAAAATCATCTAAAGTTGAGGTGTCGTATTTTAAAACCACAGGCAGATAAATTCCTTTTCTTAAAGCAGTCAACTTTCGGTAAGAATCACTGATAAAATTGCCCGACCTACCTATAAGGTATCCCTGTTCTGCTGATAGTTTTCCGTCATATGCGATTTTGAGTTTTTCTCCGGAAAGTGTGGCTATTTTTTCATCATATTTGAAACTGATCCTGATCTTTTCCAATGGAAAACTTTTTTCAGCGAAGTAACCTTCTACAGTTTCTTTGGTCCATCCTGAAAATTTTTTATTGTCTATTACTATACCCGGATAAATTCTGTTATCATATTGTTTCTCGAATGAAATGATCGATACAACAAAGAGGATAAATAGACCGATACCTATTCCCACGGAAAAATAAATGAGATGAAAAAGAGTAAAAAAAGGATAACGTATTTTAGCTTTAGCCTTATTGACCCTGACCATTTTCGAGTTGTATCATAACATAAAGATGGACAGCACTAAAGACGAAAACACAAGCGCCTCCCAGGACGTATTTTCACAGCCTGAAACAGCCCCTCCCGATCCGGCCGGAGTATATAATCCTCCGGCTGATGTATATGGAAATTTCAATCCTGAAAGTGTAGATAACAGCGGTTATGCCGGAGACGGTTCAGTTCCTCCGCCTTATGATGAGGATAATAAAAAGAAATTTATTATACCCATAATCATTTTTCTTGTTTTGGTTATCCTGGTTTTTTTTGTGATAAAGCTGTTAAACAGGCCAAAAACATCCAAAAATATAAGCCTTTCTTATTGGGGACTTTGGGAAGACAATGCAATATTCCGGCCAATAATTGATGATTATGTCAAACTGCATCCTACAGTCAAAATAAATTATCAGAAACAAACACCAAAAGAATACAGAGAGAGACTGCAGGCTGCGCTTGCCCGTGGAGATGGTCCGGATATTTTCCGTTTCCACAATACATGGCTTCCAATGTTTAAGGAAGATCTGGCTCCGGTTCCGCAAAATATAATGACCACTTCTGAATATGAAAAAACTTTTTATCCTGTGACAAAAAATGATTTGAAACTAGGAGATTCTTACTTTGGAATACCTCTTGAGCTGGACGGACTGGTACTTCTATATAATGATGATATTCTGAAAGCTTCAGGAGTAAGTCCTCCTTCCAACTGGGAAGATGTCAGGACGGCTGCTATGAAACTCACGGTCAAGGATAAGACAACGAACAGGATAGTGACAGGAGGAATTGCGCTGGGTACGGCCAATAATATAGAACATTTCAGCGACATATTGGGACTTATGATGTTGCAAAACGGGGCGGACCTCAAAGATCCGACCAAGCCGGAAGCTGTTGAAGCCCTGACTTTTTACAGAAAATTTGCGGAACCGCCGAATAATACCTGGGATGACACTTTGGAGAATTCTATTGTTGCTTTTGCCGGAGGAAAATTGGCGATGGTTTTTGTTCCCACCTGGGAAATCTTAAATATCAGAGAAATGAATCCAAGCCTTAATTTTAAAGTTATGGCGGTTCCCCAGCTGCCCGGCGTAAATATAAACTGGGCTTCTTATTGGGTGGAAGGAGTCTCCCGAAGAAGTACAAATCAGACGGAAGCCTTTAATTTTCTGAAATATTTATCAACAAAAGAAGTAATGGTAAAGCTTTATACAGAGCAGGCTAAGCAGAGACAGCTTTTCGGAGAGCCTTACTCAAGGGTAGATTTATCCGAGACTGTAAGTTCAGATCCTTATTTAGGACCACTCATGCAGGAAGCAAATTCCATGCGGTCATTTCCACTTGCTTCAAGAACTTATGACAACGGTATAAACGATCAGCTTATCAAATATCTTCTTGATGGGGTAAATTCATTATCAGCCGGAGCCAGCCCCCAGTCGGCAATGGAAACTGCAAATAAAGGATTTATTCAGATCCTGACCAAGTATGGTTTACTAAACCCTCCAACTCCTACCCAATAAATCTTATGAAGATGAGTGTCGGTATGATTCTTGCTACAGTTTATGCTGATATTTTCGATTATCCCCTCACTTATAATGAAATGGATAAATTCCAAATTACAAATTATAAATGTCACTCCGAGAAGCGAAGCGACGAAGTCACCGCCAAAGCGGGATCTCCCGCCTTTGGACGGGACCCCGCTGAGGCGGTGGCCCGCTGCGGCGGGACAATCCCAACAGTTAGACTGAAATCCTATGGGATCCCGATTCTACATCGGGATGACATTTCTTATAAAAATGGTTATTATTTTTTGAGAGGAAGAGAGAAGATAATAAATATTAGAAATGAAAGGGAAGAGTATTCAAGAGATAAGTGGACGAAAGCGAAAAAGGCTGCTTCATTATTAAAAATAATACCCACAGTGAAAATGGTGGGAGTGACCGGGTCTCTGGCGATGAATAATTCCCGTGAAGATGACGATATTGATTTTTTTATTATCACAGCCAGAGGCACTCTTTGGCTGACCAGGTTTTTCACCACAATTTTATTACAGTTAAAAGGGGTAAGAAGGGGACCCGGCGGGACAAATAATAAAGATAAAATCTGTTTGAATATGTTTATGAGTGAGGATAACCTGACTCTTACCGTTTCCAATAGGGATATTTTTACGGCTCACGAAGTTGTCCAAGTTCGGAAAATATGGGATAAGTCAAATACTTATGTCAATTTTCTTTCAGCCAATTTTTGGGTAAGAGATTTTTTACCAAACTCATTAAATTTTCCCTTGAAGGAAGGGAAGCGTCTTACCAAAAAAATATTTTCATTACTTATGCCTTTTGAAATTCTATTACGTACAATACAAATATGGTATATGAAGAAGAGGAGGACTACTGAAGTGATTTCTCCAGAGCTTATTATGTTTCATCCCGGAAATACCAGAGACCGTTTTTCGATAAATTTAAAATAGCAGTCGAAATAGTTAAGTGCCAACATTATTAATTTAAAAATTAAAAATTAAAAATATTAGATACATTTATTAAAGATTGAAAGGAGTATTATGACTGCTAAATCAAATAAAATTAAACCCCTATTTGATAACGTATTAATCAAACCTTTGGAGGAGCCGACCAAGACTCCGTCCGGAATTATTTTACCCGAATCGGTTAAGGAAAAACCCCAAGTAGGAGAAATAATGGCTGTTGGTCCCGGTACTGTGACTGATGACGGGAAAGCTGTCAAAATGGTGGTAAAAGTCGGGGATAAAGTCATGTACAAGAAATGGGGAGGGAACGAAGTTAAAGTGGAAGGTGATGAATGGTTGCTTGTCGAGCAAAAAGACATACTGGCAATAGTTGAGTAATTTAAAAATTAAAATTTAAAAATTAAAAGGAGGAAATATATGGCAAAACAAATTAAATTCGCGGAAGACGCCAGGCAAAAATTAGTTACAGGCGTCAATATTTTAGCCAAAACAGTGGTTACCACTTTGGGTCCCAAAGGCAGAAACGTGGCACTGGACAAAAAATGGGGAGCGCCAAATGTAGTTCATGACGGCGTGACGGTAGCCAAAGAAATAGAACTGGAAGATCCGTTTGAAAATATGGGAGCACAGCTTGTGAAGGAAGCTGCATCCAAAACCAATGATGTAGCCGGTGACGGAACAACGACTGCTACTCTTTTGGCCCAATCCATTATCAATACAGGATTCAAAAATGTCACCGCAGGTGCCAATCCTATGATACTTAAAAGCGGAATGGAAAAAGGTGTGGAAGCAGTGGTTGCTGAAATTAAGAAAATGGCTAAAGCCGTCAAAGATACAGACGTAGCCAAAGTGGCTAAAATCTCCGCTCAGGATGATAAAATCGGAGAACTGATTGCCGAAGCATTAAATAAAGTCGGCAAAGACGGAGTGGTAACTGTTGAAGAAGGAAAAGGTCTGGCCATGGAGATAGAATATAAGGAAGGGATGGAGTTTGATAAAGGCTATGCTTCCGCATATTTCGTCACCAATCCTGACCGCATGGAAGCTGAGATCGACAGTCCTTATATTTTAATCACAGACAAGAAGATCACTTCCATCCAGGACCTTCTTCCGTTCCTGGAAAATTTCGTCAAAGTTTCCAAAGATTTGGTCATCATAGCTGATGACATTGAAGGTGAAGCTTTGGCTACACTGGTCGTCAATAAACTTCGCGGGACTTTCAATGTACTTGCTGTGAAAGCTCCAGGATTTGGCGACAGGAGAAAAGAGATACTTGAGGATATCGCAATATTAACCGGTGGAACAGTCATTTCCGAAGATACAGGAAGAAAATTTGACAGTGTCACCGTCGAGGATTGCGGTAGAGCGGATAAAGTGTGGGCAGATAAGGAAAACTGCCGGATCATCGGCGGAAAAGGAGACAAGGCCAAACTTAAAGCCAGAATCGCCCAGATCAAAAGAGCAATTGAAGAAACCACAAGCGATTTTGACCGCGAAAAATTCCAGGAAAGACTGGCTAAACTTGCCGGTGGAGTGGCTGTTATCAATGTCGGAGCTGCAACTGAGGTAGAGCTTAAAGATAAAAAAGAAAGAGTCAATGACGCAGTTGCCGCGACTAAAGCCGCTCTTGAAGAAGGAATTGTTCCCGGCGGAGGAGTAGCATTACTTCGTTCAAGAAGTGCTTTGGTTGATTTGAAAAAAACTCTGACGTCTGCCGATGAAAAAATCGGGATAGATATTCTCTACGACGCTCTCAGTCAACCCATGAGATGGATTGCCAAGAACGCAGGGGAAGATGAAGGCTGGGTAGTCAAAACTGTCGAGAAAACTTTAGACGGTGGTAAACTGGACTATGGTTACAATGCCATGACAGGAGAATTCGGGTCAATGATATTGGCAGGTATTGTAGATCCGGCTAAAGTCACCCGTTCAGCAGTCCAGAATGCAGCATCCATAGGAATGATGGTACTGACGACTGAAGCTTTGATCACTGACCTTCCTGAAAAGGAAAAAGCACCTCCTATGCCAGGTGGAGGAATGGGAGAATATTAAAAGCTTCAAAGAAGCAAAGAAGCAAAGAAGCAAAGACGCAAAGACGTAAAGACGTAAAGACTAAAAATAAAAAAGGTAATTTATATAGTGCCCCCCGATGACGATCGGGGGGCACTTTGTTCTTAAATAAATAAACGCCTCTTCTAAAAAATTGAGTCATCTGTTATAATACAACTCTCCCGAACATTTTTTGGAAATTTCTATGGGGAGATTATGTCCAAGAAGATACTACATAAACTAAAAGAAGAATATCAGGCACTGCCGGAAAAAAAGAAATATTTGGAACTGGTGACTACAATTTTGTCCATTCCCATCCTTTTAACTGTACTTATCACAAATACCAATAATCTGAAAAATTCCAACAGTACCAAAATTCAAGCGGCATCGGAACCGATAAAAAATGAAAGTGTCCGGCCGGAAAAAGTGGTGACAATAATCAGAGAAATTACTCCTACCGTTTTACCCACGATCAATCCTTCTGTTCCACCGACTACAATTCCCGTTAACAATTTTAATGCTACAGAGACTTTACCTACGAAAGCAGAATGTAAAAAAACTGTCGGACCTGTAGACATAATTTCCCCCAGTGAGGGTCAGGTGATATCAAAAGATCCTTTATCCATCGATATTTCCTATAATACGGGAGAGTATTGCAGAGTAGCCTGGAGTTGGCGTCTTAATGGAAGTGAATGGTCGGAATATACGGATAAATCGATAAATATTTATAATTTGACCAATGGTACTAAAAATCTAGAAGTCAGGGTGAAAAGCATTGTTTCCAGTGATGAGATTGTTCTTAAAAGGACCTTCAGTTATATCAAAACAGACCAGATTACTCCGACATCCATTCCCGGTCCTACCTAAGGGGGAAAACTATAAATCTGATTCCCGTCAAAGTCAGTACCAGACCCACGGCCAGTATCCAAAAAGTTGGTTCGATAGATGCGCTGATTGGTGGTTTTGTCGTAATAGAAGGTGTAGGCGTGGAATAAGTTACGTCAGTCGGGTATGGGCTTGGAGAAATATTTCCGGAATCGGTTGCATCCCCCAAAACTTGTGTTCCGCTTTTTAATATATAAAATGCGCGGGTCAAGGTAGTCGATGTACCATTTTCATCCGTGGTGGTAAAACTTACTGTGTGATCGCCAGGCTCAAGTTGTTTCGGAGGACTCCAGGACCAGGTACCATCGGAAGATATGGTGGTTTTCCCGATTTGCGGAGTGGAATTAACCTGTATAATTACTTCTTTATTGGGGATACCCAACCCCTTAAATAAAGGTTTATTATCCAGAATCGGAGTTCCATTTTTATACGGAAAAACAAAGTCTATTTTTTTATAATTCGGATCTTCTTTTGCTCTCTGTACATTATCCGTTACCCCAAGGACATTTTTTTGTGTTTTCTTTTCCGCTATACTTTCTTTTTGTTTCACCGAGAGATTTTGAAAATCATATGTTTTGCCCAGAGTCATAGTCGGTACAGGAGAATCATTTTTAGTATCAGTCACAGTATTTATAGTTTGGTTTTGTTCTCCTTTTACCAGAATTTCGATTCTTTCGCGTTCCTGGATATTAGGTCTCGTTGAAAGATCGGAATTTCTGAGGTTAGTAAGTGGTATGAGCCAGGTACCTGAAGATTTGACCAGGGTAGAAAGGGGCAAGCTTTTTCCAACTGTGATATAGACGATTGATCCTTCGGCCGGTTTTTCATTGTTGTTTAAAATTACTCCGTAAGCGGGATCGAGTTGTACAGAACCGTTTATTTTTCCTCCCGTAAATGCGGAATATGGATCACCGCCATTGTCAAACTTTTTATTTCCGGAAATTATTTTAAAGAAATATTTTGTATTTTCCTTGAGATTACGGATAGTGACATGATGTGTTTCATAGTTTTTCGGGTTTCCGTCCTCATCGCGGTCATCCAATGCGGTAAATCCGAGATTCGCGGTTTCACCGTAAGAAAGTGTTCCGGCGGTTTTAACCGAGGTAGTCCAGGATACAGACATTGATGATTCTGTAATATTTGTGATTTTAATTTCACCGGGTATTATGTTCGGACTTGCTTTTGACTCTATTTTTTTGGATGTTTCGACGAGAACGATACCACCGCCAATACCGAAGATGAGAAAAAGAAGAGCGATGAGGGTAGGAATTTTTTGTTCTTTTCTGTACATTTTATTTTTCCCTTTTTTTGAGCCCTTCGATTATGGCATTGTCAAATTTTGGCGTCAATGGTTTGATTTGCTCTTCCTGTTTTTTAGTAATAGTAGAGGTGATCGAGTTGTGGTAAATATCCATAAGCACCCAGGCAAAAATTGACAGGAAAATAATAAGTGAAATTATAAGTATCTCTTTAGTATTCATAATAACTTTTATTTCTTAAATTGATTTTGAGTTTAGCTCCTTCCGTGCTTTCATTTGACCGGACAATACTTATTTCATCTATTATTATAACTCTTTGGTTATTTATAATATGATTTATAAATTCCTGCATATTTTCGTATTCACCGGTCAGACTTGCAATAAAGCCTACATTTTGAAGTTTTTTATTCTTGGGTTCTTTGGATAAAGATACGGGATTAAATTGGAGTCCTTCCAAGGCAGTACCTGATATACTGGCGATATTTTCAAGAGTGAGAGCAAGTTTGGTAAAGTTTGAAGAGTCAGGTAAAGCGCCGTATATATATGGAATATCCTGTCTTATCTTTTCGTATTCTGCCTGCACTTTCACGAGATTATTGATCTTTTCTTCAAGTTTACTGTTGTAAATTCTTGCATCGCTTATTTGTTTGGTAAGTGATGACGCGGTAGATAAAGTGGGTTTTATGGCAAAAATCCCGAATAGCGAAAACGAGATCAGGGAAAGTATTAAAGAAAAGTAAGAAGCATTTTTCTTATTTTGTATATAAGGATTTACCTTTTTGGAAAGATCTTTCAGTTTAAAATCCGATAGTGATTCTTTTAATGATCTCATTTTTTTAAAATGCACCCGGTTTGATATTTGCATCTATTTTGAAATTTATGACGCCTGCATTTCTGATGATATCACCTAAACTTATATCAAGAAATTTATCGCTTTTTTTCATGAAAGTGAGAAAAGAACCGAAACTTTTGAGAGACAGAGAATTTGCAGTGATACCTATCTGGTTTCGGGTAATATGCAAGTCTTTAAAAACAAGGTCAGGAGGTGTTATTTGAGATAAAAAGGCAAATACGTTTGTCTGGAAATCCTGTTCCTGTTCCAGATTTTTGATATCACTAATTCTTATCTGAAGAGATTTAATATCATTTTCCATGCCGTTGACGGAGGCTATGATTGCCTGTTTTTGGGCAATGGCTTCTTTGAGGTCTGTATGTTCGCGGTCCAATTTAAAACGGAGAAAAAAAACAGAAAGAACTACAATTTGTGTGATGATAATGATGTATCTTCCGTAACTTAAAGCCCAAGCCAGAAATTGTCCAAAAAAAGACCGGTCAAATTCATCTCTCGGGAGAAGATTAATATTATTTTTCCTCTGGGCAGGCACGATAGAAAATCAAAAATCAAAAATTAAAGATCAAAATTATAAAGATGTTTTTTTCGTCTTCTTAACTTTTTTGACTTCTTTTGATTTTTGAGGAGCTTTGGTTAATAACTTACTCAGTCTCGATTTGAGTCTGGAGCTTTTGTTCATGTGGAAAATTTTCTTTTTGCTTAAAGTGTCCAGAATAGATGAAAGCCTGGTAAATGATGTCTGGGTAGGTTTCTTTTTGAATTCTTTGATAGCTTCCTTGGCTTTTTTCTTGGAAATCAGATTGATTTTAGTCCTTTTCTCGTCCTGTCTCAGTTTCTTTTTGGCTGATTTGATAATTGGCATATATTACTCCTTCTGTATTAAAAGTATAATGGTTTTTTAATCTTATGGTCAAGGGAGAAACGACGTAGTATACTAAAAAGGTCTTATATGGTCAAGCTAGTCCTCAAAAACACTTTATCCATTTTTACCAGACAGGAAACAGGAATTCTTTCCGCTGCCTTTGTAATTATGATTACTGTCGCGACCTCCAGAGTGCTTGGTTTGGTCCGCGACAGGATGCTTGCCGCCCGCTTTTCGGCTGATGATCTGGGAATATATTTTGCTGCATTCAGATTGCCGAATCTCGTTTTCGAACTTCTTGTGATGGGGGCATTGGGTGCGGCTTTTATTCCTGTATTTACTACTTATATATCAGAAGACAAAAGGGAAGAAGCTTTTAAAATCGCTTCTTCGGTCATAAATATCGGACTTTTTATTTTTGCAATTTTGGGTGTATCAGTCCTTTTATGGGCAAAAGAAATATCACGTATACTTGCTCCGGGATTTAATGAACAGCAACTGGCGCTTATGGCTACTTTTACCCAGATTATGGTACTGGTACAGGTTTTTCCTTTGGTGATAGGAAATTTCTTTACCGGTATACTTCAGTCATTTAAAAATTTCGTGATTCCGTCCCTTGCTCCTGTGGTCTATAACCTGGGAATAATTGCCGGTATTTTTTTCTTTACTCCGGTTTGGGGTTTATACGCTCCTGTTTTGGGAGTATGTATAGGAGCAGTTTTGTTTATGCTTATACAAATTCCGACAGTTTTGGGTTTTGGATATAAACACCGTTTTTCGCTGAATCTGAATAACCCGGGTGTTAAAGAAGTGGGCAGACTAATGCTTCCCAGAACATTTGGATTGGCTGTATCACAGATTGATACAAGCGTAGATCTCATTTTATCGACTTTGTTGGGTGCAAGGTCGGTTACTATATTTAATTTTGCCCAGCATTTACAGCAGGTACCCATCGGTCTTTTTGGCGCAAGCATAGCCCAGGCAAGTTTGCCGATGTTATCCTCAGTCCGCGCCAAGGGAGACTTGGATGATTTCAAGAAAATTTTCCTGGCTTCTTTTCACCAGATATTATTTTTAGTCCTTCCTTTTTCCGTAATACTTATAGTTCTCCGGATTCCGGCCGTCAGACTGGTTTTTGGAGCGGAAAGATTTGATTGGGAAGCGACGGTACTTACGGGAAAGACACTGGCTTATTTTTCTTTATCCATTTTCGCCCAAGCATTAGTCCAGCTTTTGGCCAGGGGTTTCTATGCTGTGCATGACAGTAAGACACCAGTCCTGATAAGCATATTTTCGGTTCTTATAAACACAATTCTGAGTATTTATTTTATCCAGGTGGTGGGCTGGCCGGTATGGTCGCTGGGACTTTCTACATCGGTAGCAAGTATACTAAACGCGTTTCTTCTTTTGGTATTTCTGGATTTACGGATAGGCGGGTTTGACAAAATGGGACTGATAATACCCACAGTCAAGATATTTTTTTCCGCTATCGCAACCGGATTTTTCCTTTATATTCCCATGAAGCTTATGGATAAACTTGTTTTTGATACTACACGTACTTTGAATCTGATTTTTCTGACGGGTATCGCTACTTTGATCGGTCTTTCTGTTTATATTTTTCTTGCCTGGTTCTTGGAAATTGAAGAGATATCCAATCTGAAACTGATAGTGAAAGGTATAAAAAAAATAAAGGGAGTTTTCATAGAATCGACACCTGAAGTGATAAACACCTGATTACTTTTCCCAAATTATTTCGTTTCCGGAAGTTATTTTCATATTTTTCACACTGATATTTTCAGGAGAAAATGTAATTTTCAAATCGCTTAAATCCAGTGGAATATCTTTGGTAGCGGTAATTTTATCATTAATTTTGACTTGATAACCCTCACTATTCCAGATGAAAGTGAATTTCTGCCACTGCCCGATTTTTATCCAGTCCGAACCGAAGTTGATCGTATTGCTTTTCTCCCCGTCAAAAATTCCAAATATATAACTGTTCCCGAAACCTAACTTTTTTCTGGAAAAACCAAAACTAGCAAGCAGATTTCCTGTTTTATGGGTTATGGATGATTGGAATAAAACTTTATCTTTGAGATCAGAACTTTCCCAAACAGGTTTAAATTCCATTTCCATGGAGCCTTCTGTTCCAAAAGAGAAGAGGGGAGTTGAATCAATATTTACTGAAGGAATGGCGGAAGGTATATCCAGTTCGGCGGGTTTTACGGAAACACTTTCGAGATTAGTCAGTTCCAAAACTACAACTTCGTTTGGCAATAATATAAGATTGGTGAAATAATTAGCCCCGACATATTGTTTAATTTCATTTACATTACCATCAAGTCTGTATGTTTTAATCTCATAATTTCCGGGGTCAAGATTACCGACTACTATTGGAGTGCTTTCGGTATGAACATTATCAATATCGTAATTTGAGAGGATCACGCGGGTAGTATTCCCTTCTTTTGCGGCAAAGCCGGTCACCCAAGTGCCTTCACCCATAAGTCCGATTTGGGTTCCCGACATTTTATTTAAAAGTTCAAATGCCCGATATCTGGGTTTTTTCTCTACTCCCGTCTTTTCATGGGTCAGAATACCCCATCTTCCCCAGTATTTTTCTCCTTTGGGACTGGGTCCGTCTTTGAGTTCAAAGCTGAATGCAAAATCAATTTTGTTTAATAATGTTCTGATGACGGATACCGTATGGGCGGCACTTACTTTGTTGTCATAATAAGGATTATTTTCAGAATCTATACCCCATTCGGTAATAAAAAGAGGAATTGATTTAAACCCGGGAAAATTATCCAGAGAAGCTTCTAATATTTTGATGTCATCAGAATATTTTTGAGTATCAGTACTGTACCGGTGCCAAGAGAGAAAATCCAGTCTGATATTATTATCGCTTACATATTGAAGTAAACCGTTAAACCAGTTACTGTAAGGGCTGGTGGTGGCAGGACCGCCTATAAAAAACTGATTTGTCCCAAGCGCTTTTGAAGCACCGTTTACGGAATGGTGATAGAGAAGTCTGTAGTCTTTATCTCCGCCTATTTTCCAGTTTCCGAAAAGGTCTGGTTCGTTCCATATTTCATAGTAAATATTATTTAGATTCATTCCGCTTTTACCGCTGTAATGTTCTATGGTTTCCTTGACTACTGTTTCCCAGTCATTCCAATCAAGAGGTTGGGATGTCACATCACCACCGCTACTAAGTGCAGTTGGCATGTATGAAATAGAAAAAAAAGGTGAAGCGCCTGTAGAACGGATCGCCTCCACAAAAGAGTCGAGTTTGGAAAAATTCATGGAAATGCTGTTTTCATCTTTTGTTACCACATCATACATATCGTATATATGATCAATACGGATGAGTTTAGGTTTAAGACCGGAAACCTCACTCAGTACTGATTGGAGCATCATTCCTCCTGATTCTTCTCCGCCTTGAGCATAAGCTTTCCAAGGTGTTTTTAATATTCCTTTATCTGCTTTGGAATTGACATAGATATTGGCATTTGTTCCGGACGCTCTTGAAAGATATTTTTGTACAGAAAGAGATAGTTTTATTATGAAAGGTAAACTAAACAGTGAGATGAGAATAAAAAATAATTGCAGTATGTGGCGTTTGAAGAATAAATTCATAATATAATATTAAGCCCCAAAAAGGATATTGACAACTATTAGCACTCATGTTATATTAGTGCTAATCTGAATTCATTTATGGACCTAACAGAACGCCAAATTCAAATTCTTAAGGCAATTATTGATGAATATATCGAAACAGCCGGGCCGGTGGGTTCTGAAACGCTGGACAAAAAATATAATCTCGGAGTTTCTCCGGCTACGATACGGAATGAAATGGTCAGGCTGACCACTTCCGGGTATCTCAAACAACCTTTCACTTCTGCTGGCCGTGTTCCAACTCCTGTTGGTCTCAAATATTACGTAAACAATCTGATGAAAGCTAAGGAATTATCTGTCGCTGATGAGGTGTCAGTTAAAGAAAAAGTGTGGGACTATCGGAATGAAACAGACAGATTGCTTCGGGAAACAGTGAGAGCACTTGCGGAAAAAACAAAAACTTTATCCATGGCCGCTACTGATGAAGGTGACATGTATTGGTCAGGTGTAGGAAATATTTTGGAGATGCCCGAGTTTTTTGATATCGATATTACTAAAAATCTATTATCAACACTGGATGAATATTCATACTGGTGGAATATCTTTGAAAGGGTAGGAGTAACCGAAGATGCTCTTCATATCATCATAGGTGAAGAATTGGATAAAAAACCTCTTCTGCCTTGCGGTCTGGTTTTTATCAATTTTAATTCACCCCGGCACAAAGGAGTACTTTGTGTAATAGGACCCTCCAGGCTAGATTATCCGTATGTCATACCGGTAGTCAGATATTTCGGAGGTTTAGTTACGGAAATGGTGAATTCATGGTAGGAAAACGGTCATAAGTTGTCGTTTATTGTCATTATGATGAAAAATATTTCAAAAGAGGAAGAACTTTTAAAAGAAATAGAGAGTCTGAAAAAAGATTCCGTTGAGTTTAAAAATAAATATCTTAGGGCTTTGGCTGATTATCAAAATCTGGAAAAAAGGATAGCCTTACAAAGAGAAGAATCCGCAAAATACGCGTCAACAGGAGTGATAATGAAGCTCCTCTCCGTTTTTGATACATTAGAAAAAGCGGAAAAGCATTTGAAAGATCAGGGACTCTCCCTCGGAGTGAAAAGTTTTTGGGACGCCCTCAAGAGTGAAAATGTCACTAGAATAGATACGGTCAGGAAAAAATTTGATCCGGTGGAAATGGAATGTGTAGAAGTTTTCGAAGGAGAAGACGACGATATGATAGCGGAAGAAGTGAGACCTGGATATAAATTAAATGGTAAAGTAATCAGAGTTGCACAGGTAAAAGTCAGTAAAAAAACAAAAGGAAAAACAGAGGAAAAAATCAAATAATTACTAAAAATTAATTTGTTATTTTAAGGAGGATATATATGGCAAAAGTTATAGGAATAGATCTGGGAACTACAAATTCATGTGTAGCAGTAATGGAAGGTGGAAGCCCGAAAGTAATCCATTCTGCAGAAGGAAAAAATGTAATACCTTCCGTTGTCCAACCCGGTAAAAGGGTAGTAGGGGATGTGGCAAAAAGACAGATTGTTTTAAATCCGAAATCAACTGTATTTTCCATTAAAAGACTCATGGGTAGGAAATTTAATGACGAATCGGTGCAGTATGACAAGAAATGGCTTCCATATACTATCAAAGCCGGACGTGACGGAATGGCTGTTGTTGAAGTAGACGGAAAAACATATACACCTCAGGAAATATCTGCCATGATTTTGCAGAAAATAAAAACGGATGCGGAAAGTTATTTGGGAGAAAAAGTGACTGAAGCGGTCATTACAGTCCCTGCATATTTTGACGACAGTCAAAGACAGGCGACTAAACAGGCTGGAGAAATAGCGGGACTGACAGTCAAAAGAATATTAAATGAACCGACAGCTGCAGCACTCGCTTACGGACTGGATAAAAAACATGCCCACACTGTAGCTGTATATGATCTGGGTGGAGGAACATTTGATATTTCTGTTCTGGAACTTGGAGAAGGAGTTTATGAAGTGAAAGCTACCAACGGGGACACTCATTTGGGGGGAGATGATTTTGATAAGGTCATATTAGACTTTCTGGCTGAAGAGTTTCAGAAAGAAAATAATATTGACCTAAGAAAAGACACACAGGCGCTGCAAAGACTCAGGGATGCTGCCGAGAAAGCTAAAGTTGAACTGTCATCATCCCTGGAGGCTGATATAAATCTGCCTTTTATCACCCAAGGGCCAAATGGTCCTCTGCATCTGGTAATGAAATTATCCAGATCAAAAATGGAAAGCATTGTCGGAGAGCTGATTAAAAAGACTATAAAACCGGTAGAAGCGTGCCTAAAAGATGCCAAAATTTCCAAAAATGATATAGGTGAAATCGTATTGGTCGGCGGCATGACCAGGATGCCAAAGGTTATAGAAGCGGTAAAAGAATTTTTCGGCAAAGAACCGAACAAATCGGTAAATCCCGACGAAGTGGTAGCCATAGGAGCTGCTGTTCAAGCAGGAGTTCTGACAGGTGAAGTAAGAGATGTGGTGCTTCTGGATGTAACTCCACTTACATTGGGTGTCGAAACTATGGGTGCTGTAATGACTTCTTTAATTAACAGAAATACTACGGTACCTACATCCAAAAGCGAAATATTCTCAACCGCTGCAGATAACCAAACTTCTGTAGAAATAAACGTCCTCCAAGGAGAAAGACCGATGGCAGCTGATAACAAATCACTCGGAAGATTTATCTTAAGCGGAATTCCTCCTGCTCCCCGCGGAGTGCCGCAAGTAGAAGTAATGTTTGATATAGACGCCAACGGTATACTCAATGTCCATGCCAAAGATAAGGCTACAGGGAAAAGCCAGAGTATCAGAATTACTTCTTCAACAGGACTTTCAAAAGATGAGATTGAAAAAATGACTAAGGAAGCAGAGGCTCACGCAGAGGAAGATAAGAAAGCCAAGGAAAAAATTGAAGTCAAAAACCGCGCCGATAATATGGTCTATGTAGCCGAAAAGTCACTCAAAGATGCCGGAGAAAAAGTACCTGCCGATGTGAAAAAAGAGGTGGAAGAGAAAATTACTGCTCTTAAAGGCATACTTGAAACGGGTACTCCGGAAGAGTTAGAATCAAAAACGAAGGATCTTTCCGACTCGTTACAAAAGATCGGACAAGCCATGTATCAGGGGCAACAGGGTCCAACTCCTCCTCCGGCAGGCGCGCCGGAAGCCGAAACAGATGGAGAAAAGAAAAAAGAGGAGCCTAAAAAAGGCGAAGTCCAGGAGGGGGAAGTGGTGAGTTAGAAGTTTCAAATAAGTAATGAAAACCCAGGACTAAGAACCTAGAACTAAGAACATATTAAGAAAGTGAGAAATTAGTAATTTGTAATTAAGGAAATAAAATGCCTGACGGAACAAGGAATCTTAGATTACCCGGGTTTCCTGATACAACAAAACCTAAACATATAAGAAGACAATCAACCCCACATCAGAGAAGCTGGGGTAGGATGAATTTAAGAGAAAGAGGAGTTGGAGATCCTGATAGGAGATTTACAGGATTTACATTTACAAGAAAATTAGCTATTGCTTTAAGACCAGATCAGATAGAGACATTAAAAAGAGTTGCCAGGGGAGAAGTGCGTTGGCAAGATGTTTTAACTAAATAACGATAGAAAATATGATCGGGGGCGCGAGTTTATCGCGCTTTTTTGGTATAATAAGCTAATAAAGTTTGAAATTGATTTCCGACAAACTCATGCGGCCGCTGGAGTTTGTCGGTTGTTAGCTTTTTTAGATCTTATATTAATATCTATGGCAAATAAAGATTTTTATCAGTTACTCGGGGTTTCTAAAACTTCTTCAGCGGAGGAGATAAAAAAGGCTTATCGGAAGATGGCTTTGGAGTGGCATCCGGATAGGAATAAATCATCTGAGGCAAATGAAAAATTTAAAGAAATAAATAAAGCTTATGAAGTATTGTCAGACCCTAAGAAAAAAGAGGCTTATGACCAGTATGGAGAAGCGGCATTTCAGCCCGGATCGGGAGGGTTTGGCGGACAGGGACCTTTTGGTGGAACATATAAACAAGGACCATTTACTTATACTTACAGTACTTATGGGGGTGGGCAGGGGTCGCCTTTTGAGGATGCAGGGTTTTCCGATCCATTTGAAATATTCGAGCAATTTTTCGGGGGAGGATTTGGGGGGCGGACAAGAGGAGGAACCAGAAGAAATACATATTCTATTACCATAGATTTCATGGACGCTGTTAAAGGGGTGTCAAAAGAGGTAGTGATTGACGGAAAAAAACAGACTATAAAAATCCCGGCAGGGGTAGATGGTGAAACCCGCATACGGTTTGATTCTTACGATCTGGTAGTAGATGTCCGGCCGGATAAAATCTTTAAAAGAGATGGTTATGATCTGTATCTGGATCATGAAATTACATATTCCCAGGCGATTTTGGGAGAAGTGATTTCCGTTCCGACAGTAGATGGGATAGTCTCTCTCAGGGTACAACCAGGGACAGAGTCAAATAGTCTGGTCAGACTAAAAGGTCGGGGAGTGCCATATGTACGCGGAGGAGGCAGGGGAGATCAGTATGTAAAGATAAAAATAAAAGTTCCTTCTCATGTAAGTCGCAGACAAAAAGAACTCCTGCAGGAATTTGACAATGAATCCAAACGATGAAAAAAATAATATTTTTTGTAATACTTTTCTTTTTCATTTTTCTTTGGAAAACTAACCTTACCCCAAAAAAATCTAATTTAAATATTCCTGCATCTCCGGTCGTTTCCCCGTCACCTTTTACAAAAATTTACAACTCAAAGGAAATCACTTTCGGAACTGAGAAATATGATTATGCTTTATACGAAGTCGGTAGTAAAAGTAAAATAAATCTTTTTCCAAATTTTTTGACTAAAGATACTTCTGTGAGTCTGGCGGAGAAGTATAAATGCAGTGCGCTTTTTAACGGCAGTTTTTATACCAAAGATGAAAAGCCCCTTGGGATGTTTGAAACCGGTGGGAAAGTGCTGAAAAAATACTCAGTAAACAGACTGATTAATGGAATTATATATCAGGATCTCGAAAACAGTCTTATTATTTCGGAAACAATACCGGAAGAAAACATTATTTTCGCCATACAGTCAGGACCTGTATTGGTGAAAAATAATCTTATACAAAATCTGTCCATAAAAGATGACTATAACGCAAGAAGAGTAGTGGTCGCTAAAGATGACAGTGATAAAATTTATTTTATAGCCGTCTATAAAAAAGAGATGAAATTTGACGGGCCGAAACTCGGTGACCTTCCGGAAGTATTAAACATTATCGGAGATGTCTCAAAAATCAAGATCAGCGATGCAATAAATTTAGACGGTGGTTCAGCTTCGGTTTTTCTTACTCAGGAGCTGAAATTGGAAGAACTTAAACCGGTAGGAAGTGTCTTTTGTATAAATTAAAATTTAGCCCTTTTTTTCACCATTATAAGATGTTATGATAATTTATCTTTGTAATTTATTCAATAAATTTTATTTGAAAGGAAAATTATGCCAGCAAAAAAATCAACAAAAAAATCACCCGGAAAAAATACAAGAAAGACACCAAAAATTAGTACCGAAAACATGATGCCGACAGTGTCAGAAAATAGCGCTGAAGAAAAAAAGAGAAATGTTAAACCTTATATATTAATTGCTGTATTGTTACTCGCAGGAGTTTTACTTTATAAAAACAAAGGCCTGTTTATTGCAGGAATTGTAAACGGCAAACCGATATCTGCGTTCCAATTAAATAAAGCCTTAAATGACAAATACGGCAAGCAGACACTTGAGATGATGATAGACAAACAGATTATCCTTGATGCTGCCGCTCAAAAAGGCGTACGTGTTATATCCAAAGATGTAGATAACAAAGAAAAAGAACTGGAAAAAAGTTTGAATGGTAAGGTTTCTTTGACGGAACTTCTGAAAAATCAGGGACTGACGAAAAGTGACTTCCGTGACCAGTTACTAGTGAGACTTACAATTGAGAAATTATTTTCAAACCAGGCTACAGTTTCCGATAAGGAAATTGATGACTTTCTTACCAAAAATAAAGACCAGTTGGGTGAAACTACCGATTCAGCCAAACTCAGACAAACTGCCATTGATAACATCAAACAGCAAAAGATAGCCGAAGAGTTTGATAAGTGGTTTGCTGATGCCAAACAGAAAGCAAAAGTTACGGAGTACAGATAAGGTTACTGACTCAAATATTTGGCTATATTATTTTCGTGTTCCGTCAAGGTTTTGGCAAAATGTGTGACCCCGCGATTATCGGAGAGATAATACCAGTACTCGGTGTTCTTCGGATAGACTACAGCCGATATTGCCGCCAAACCGGGATTTGAAATTGGAGCCGGGGGAATACCTTTCTCTTTTCTGGTATTGTAAGGTGACACAATTTCCAGATCATCTGCTGTCAGTTCTTTTTTCCACCATGTTTTTTGCTGGGTTTGATATCCTAAAGCATATTGGATGGTGGCATCGGTTTCCAGCGGCCAGTCATTTCCCAGACGTTTAAGAAGAATGCCTGCTACAATGGGTCGGTCTGTATCATTCTTGGCTTCTCTTTCGATGATGGAAGCGAGTGTCAGGATTTGGTCTCGGGAAATGTTTTGTTTTTCACCTTCCCTAAGCAGATCATCGCTAACTTTTTTGTGGAAATTTGACAGGAAAATATCAGCGACTTCCTGAGCATTAATATTTTTGGGGATACGATAAGTATCCGGAAACATATAGCCTTCTTTTGCCACTTTCAGGAATTCATTTCGGTCTATACCCAGGTCCCGGTGGAGTTTATCAGCAATTTCTTCATTCCTCCACCCTTCAAGGGTAGTAATCCAGGCGTCAATAGTGCCGTGGGTTAATGCATCCAAATAAAAAAGGCAACAGGGGAACGTATAAGTCCCTCCTGTTCTAGTCCGGCTGCTATCTGTCTGATGCTTTCACCTGTCTTTACCCTGAAACTTTTAGGACTGTTATCTTTATAATTTACTGCCATGTTTGCCCTGTTCCACCAAATAAATGCGACTGCCGAAGCTGTAATGATAATTACAAACAGTACGTAAAATTTCTTTTTCATTTACTCTATTTTATAGAAAGGCAGATTTGATAAAGTTTCAACAGCTTCTTTCAGTCTCCATTTATCAGAAGAATACATTATAAACAGTATATCATTTTTGTCTACACTCTCATCAATTCTTCGCTCCAGATATATTCCTGCTTTTTGGTCCCCGGGGCAACCCAAAATTTTGGATATTACAGTCAGTTTATGGTTATCAAAGCCAGTGACTATTCCCCGTTTGGGGCTGGGTATTTCCTCTTTGTAAGTAGCCAAACGCAGTTTACCGCTTGTTACTTCAGTATCTCCTCCCTGAGCTTTGATGATCTCTTTCATTTTCTCCAGAGCTTTTCCTGATGATAAAATATTTCTGGCCAATTCCTCCCCCTCGCCTTCTTTTCCGGTTTTACTGTCTTTCAGACATAAGTCCAGCAGTTTTCCGGCAAGACGCAAAGCTTTGGCTTCCAGCATAAAAGGCCGGTCAGGTTTTTGTTCCAGGACTTTGAGTACATCGATAGCTTCAAGAGTGGGTCCGACTCCGTGACCTGCCGGTTCAAGAACCTGGTTTACATCAACCACGATATCGATTTTGAATTTTTTGGCTAGCTCCTTAAATTTATCGGATACTATTTCGGCGTCTTTAAAATGCTTGATTTTGACCGTGGGTCCGACAGGTATATCTATGATCAGATGGTTTGCCCCGGACGCAATTTTTTTGGCCATGACAGAAACAATTATCTTGTCAAATGATTCAAAAGCGAGAGGTTCTTCTACCTGGATGATGATATCATCAGCTGGTGCCAGTCCGAGATGTCCTCCCCAGACGATGCATCCGCCTACCTTATGAACGATTTTTTCAATTTCACCCGGCTGAAAGGTGACATTTGCCAGAACTTCCATAGTGTCAGCAGTGCCGGCAGGGGTGGTGATGGCACGGGATGAATTTTTGGGTATTTGAAATCCGGCCGCCGCAATAATAGGAACCAATATCATGGTAGTCCTTGTTCCCGATACGCCTCCGGTACAGTGTTTATCAGCAACAATTCCCTTAAAATGCAGTTGTTTTCCTGTTTCAGCCATGGCTTTAGTCAGATAATAAAGTTCGTTTGGAGTAAAGCCTTCCTTAAATCCTGCAGCAACGAAATATGTGGTAAGGATAGGACTCAGTCTTTCATGCGACATTTCATCCATGAGTGAAAATATTTCAGGATATGATAACTTTTTTCCGAGAAGTTTTTTCTGGATTGCTGCAATGGCCTTTTCTGATTGAATTGTTTTGGTTTTTTCTGTCATATTTATGCAAAATGCTCGATAGCTGTTTTTAACTCGGGGTGGGTTTCGCCGTATTTTTCCAGTGTCATATGATTTTGCACCGCTTCAACCCCCTGGACGACTGCTATTGCTCCCGCTTTTGATCCTCCGGGGTGTCCGTGTATGCCTCCGCCGAAATTCATAAGTATATCTTTTCCCAATACATTTATCAGGCTGGGGATTAAATTAGGGTAAAGTCCTCCGGAAGCAACCGGTAGCACTTTTTTCATTCCGTACCATTCGCTTCTGAGAAAATCATTTATTTCGACCACTTCATCTTTGCCTCCTTCCATCTTGCCTACCACCGTGCCCGTATGGAGACTGTCTATACCCGCAAGACGCGCAAGTTTGGCAATGACCAGCATGGTTAAACCTTCATCAGGACTTCTTGTAAGTGCTGCATGCATGGCACGGTGTCCATGTATTACCAGTCCGTAATTTTTATTACGAATGTATTGAAGTGCGGAAAATCCTACAGTGAGTATGTCTACCATAATGCAATTACCCTCATAACTTTTGACAAATTCCGCTCTTTTTCTCATAGTGGAAGTGTCGGCGGATATATTAAAAGCATAAATCCTGTTTTTCCAGTCATTGAATTTATTTTTTCCTTTCTTTGTAATCATTCTGACCCGGTTGTCAAATGGATTAAAGATTTGGCTTGTGAGATTTTCGTCATCTTTAACAAAATTTAATCCTCCTGCATAAACTTCCATGGCTACATCCGAATGTTGGCGGAAATCGAGTCCTTCTTTGGGTTTAATGATTGATCCGACAAGTGGACCATTTTCGACCTGAGTTATTTTTCTGATACCCACGAGACCTACTCCGGGGCCAGGAAAGGATTTTACGTAAATTTCCGGCATTTCCAGATCCAAAAGTCTTAAATATTTTACTTCTTTGAGCCCGTATATATTTCCTGCGACGCTGGCTATAAGTTGGGGAATATTGCCTCCTTCAAACAGATCCAGCGGATAGGCGATAGTAAGTAAACCGGTTTTTTTATCCGCTTCCAGAACTCTGGCATGCAGTCTTTCCCAGACTTTGGAAAACTGTGTGGTTACCTTAGTCCATGTACCCACAGATGATTCTGCTGCTATCCCTCCCGCGATTTCTTTGAAATTTAAATTTTCTTCCGTCGTCAATTTGAATTTTCCGATAAGATGATTTCTTTTATTCACTTTCTCTCTCAAATGAAGATATGTCAGGTAGGGAGTTTCTTTTTTCAAAGTTTCCTTAATTTTGCATTTTGTCCGACAGCTGGCGGATTTTATGATCCACGGGTAATTTTTTCTGGTTGTCTTTTCGATTTCGTCGGGTTTGAGAAGACCAAATTCGGTGATAAAACGGGATATGAATTCTCCCGGTACTTTATCAAATGCCGGATTTAAGATTTTTAATTTTTTCGGTTTATCAGCCCAAACTTCTTTTTCATTTCTTTGCTCTATCCTAATTTCTACGGGAGATGATTTAAGAAGTGTTGAAGCGATAAAAACAGGGATATGTTCCCGTTTTCCTGATAGAGATATTCCATAACTACCGACTTTATTTACCGCATCTCCTGAAAGGGTAATGGCATCTGCTCCCAGGATTATAATATCAATATTTATCCTGTCTTCGTGGCTGATGACATATGAGGCTTCACTGTCTGTGATTAGTGTAGATTGAATATGAGCTTCGGTCAGTTCCGTTGCCGTAATCCTGCCTTGGAAAACAGGCCTCGTTTCGGTCAGGTATACTTCCATTTTTATTCCCATGCGGTGCACTTCTTTGAGTATTTTGACAACAGATGATGAATGACAATGAGTGAGTATAATAATTTTTTCGCCCTGTTTAGTTTCCGATATTTTGGACACAAGTGATACTCCGGTCCTGGTAATTTCATAATTTACGTCACCCAATTTGGTTAAAATCACCTCCACCAGGGAGTTTATGTTTTTCAATTTGTCTTCTGTTTCTATCTGAGAGGAGAGAAAGTCCAAACAATTTCGTGTAAGAGGTTCTGTACTCCTGCTGTTTTTCAACTTATCCAGATCCTCACAAAGTTCGCCGACCGTGTTATAAGGAGTATCATTGTTTCTATCCCTGATGGCTGATAAAGAACTGACTGCCACGTTGGTGGCTCCCTGTATTTTCAACGTTTTAATATCATTTACAGTTTTGGTTATAGGGTTCATGTTATATTTTGGCTAGTCTTGCCTTGACAACCAATCTCTTCCAATAAGTCCCCGGAGGGACACATGTAATGAGTGAAATATAAGAATCATCAAATTTTTGTTCCAAGACAGATATGTCATCAGGAGAAACAACTCTCATTTCTTCAACAGTATATTTATAAGTCACATTATCATAATTTAAATAAATATCATCTCCGTTGGTCAGAGTAGGCAGTGTTGAAAAAATTGTTTTGTAATTTTTCGGGTCATAAAAAGCGGGAAGGACCGAATGACCGAAAATTACTGCATTGCCGTAATCTCCGGGAGTGGCCGTACCTCCATAGTGTATGAGGCTTTTGTTCAGATCCTCACTGCCTATTATAACTGATGCGTCTTTGATTTTCAGTTTAGGAATACTTAAGTTATAGTCTTCGACTACAGATGAAGTTCTAAGCTGCGGTTTTTTTGGAAACCAAACATTAGCTTTGGTATAGTCTACACGTGTGGAGGATAAAGCTTCGGGAAACCGGTTTTCCAGCGCTTCGGCAATTACTTCTTCCGGGATAGGTTTGATGATTCCAACAAATCTGGGCGCGAAAAAAAGTTCAAAGGATACGATGGGGTAGGCTACCCATGCGATGAGAGAAATTCCGGAGATCATAAAGAAAACAGAGACGGCAGAAAACAATTTCTTGAAAGGTCTGGGTTTAATTTTTCGGTAAGTATAAAGGGCCATAAAATAATTTTTAATTTACAATTTTTAATTTTTAAACAAAAGAATAAATTCTTTAAAAATTAAATTTTCAAACATTAAAAATTGATTAAAAATTAAAAATTTCAAATTTAAATAATTTGGAATTTTTTTCCTGTATATATATCTACTATAGCAGGGAAATTTAGCGGGTGGCAATGCCAATTTTGATATTGGACGGCTTATGAGGCAGAGTATCTTTGCCAAACGGAAAAGGGCTTTCCAGATCCATGGATACTCCTACGACATTATCCGATGATTTGAGATATTCCTGCGCCTGGTCAAATGATTTTCCGGAAATCCGGTTCCTAATTTTTTCCTGGTCAATTTTGGGTAATAAATAAATTTTCATTTTCATCAGAAAAGTGATACTTCCATCCTTTTTGACTTCCGGTTCATCTGTCGTAAAAACGGTTTTATCCGGGGAAAATTCATACCCTTCAGGCATTTGGCCTAAAGCAATTTGTTTGATAAGTTCGTTTAGATCATTTTCTTTATAAATGACCCCCTTAAAGTTTTGGGAAATGTCCAGCGTCAGATCCGAACTTTCATCACCAACATCTTTATTAAATTTTTTAGTAGTACTGAAGGCTTTAATTGATTTTTCCAGAAGCTTTTCCTTTTCAACAAGTTTAACATAAAGATCATCTTTGGCTTTTTTGGAAAGCTTGTCTTCGGCCACGGAAAGTAATTTATCCTGGTCTTCTTGGGAAACTGCAGATACTTCACGGCTAGTACCATGCGAAAAACTTACAGTGTTCTTGGCTGAGTATGAAGAGGAAGGAAAGTCAGTAAAAGTAAATGTGGTTCCGGAAGAAAGATTCCCTTCAGGTCCGATATTTACTGCGGTCACTTTAGTCGTAGTTTTACCGAAATTTATTCCTTCTCCTGTATCACTTGCTGATGCCACAGTTACATCATCATTTAATGTAAATTTGATGTTATCGGAACTCATAATAATTGATCCTTGTTTAAAAGACTTACTATTATTTGTTTTGTTATAAACTGTGACTTCACCCGTAGCGGGATCACCGACACTTTTTTTACCACTTGTTTTACTGCTCACTTTATCACTTTCCGTAATTTCTAGGATTTTACCCGGAATAGTTTTAGAATCTTTATCAACAATTGTTGTATTGGGAGAGATGGTAACATCCATTTGTTGATCCATAATTTTGGGGTCTACAATTAGTGATACATTGGCTGTAGGTATATTCCAGTATGCATAAACACCAACTCCTGAGAGTATTGCAAGAAAAATAATAACAAGAAGAACTGGTAATACTCCGGCTATATGGAAAGTAAATTCAGGAAGTTTAAATTTAAATTCGGGTAGTTTAATTTTCGGCTTATATTCTTCTTTTTCTTCCCGGAGGACCGGTTCCTGATAAAGATAAGTGCTTTTCCTGATTCCCGGTTTTTTGGTTTCCGGAGTTTTAATAATATCGTCATTAGATACAGTAATATTTTCTTCCAATATATCTTTGTCTTTCACGAATCCGAAATTATCCCCCTCTACTTCTTCTTCAGTTATACCTTCTTCGATGGTTATTTCTTCTTTGTTTTCAATTCCTGATTCTAAATTTTGTCCTTCTTCACTCATTTCTTTTTCTTCGCTTGATTCATTATTCATGATTCCTGATTCTTCTTTGTCTTCTTCAATATTTTCCGTTTCCGATATATTTTCCATAGTCACATCTCTTGTGGTTTCACTGGCGGCAGCATTTACCAGAGCGTTTGTAATTATTTCACTGTCCAATACTTCAATTTTTGGAAAGTGCAAAAAAGCAGCTTTTTGCTGCCAAGGATATTTGGTCAATTCCTCTCTGATTTCTTCAAGATCTTCCCCCTGGTCATAAAGGACTATTTTGGAAGGGAGAATATCTATGGAAGTGAAAGTTTTAAATGCCTTTTCTAAATCAAGGCCGGGATTGTCAGTACGCAGGATAGTGGTACTGTCGTGGATTTTACCTACCCGGAGAAGTGAAACCGAGAAATATTCAACTCCTACTTCAACCAAAAGTGAAGTAGTAGGGGATCCTTCTTTTAACCGGAAGTAGTGGGAGAGAGCTTCCGGAATTTCGATAAAGCCAATCGGGGTAAGAGACAAATCGTTTACTAATTTTTTCAGCTTGACCAATTCGTTTTTTTTAATCTTGTTCTGATCTGTATATTCGACAGGTATACCGAAGATGACCTTGTTTACTTCGATATTTTCAGGGAGGTCTTTTCCGGCTTTAAGTATAGCTGCGTCAGCTGCTTCAATTTGTTTCCCCGGTTTATCATACGTAGCAAACCCTTTTCCTGCAATTTTTATTTCGTTTCCGTTCGCACTCCATATAACCGCTTTGATAGTAATTCTCCCTATCTGAAGTATCAGGAAATATTTGGACTTTTCTTTTTTCGGCAGTAAGGTATCTAAAAAGGACATGAGCAGAAAAATTAAAAATTAAAAATTAAAAAATAATTATTTATCATCTTCTAAAACTGCATATATTCGCCGCACCCCGCTGGAAACACCCTCTTCTTTAATAATCTTAAACTTTCCCAGGTCTTTTGTCGAGTCTATGTGAGGTCCTCCACAGACTTCTTTTGAAAAGGTACCGATAGAATAAACTTTTACTTTGTCAGGATAGTTAGCGCCAGGTACCGTGAGTGCCCCTTCCGATACTGCTTGAACGAAATCTTTAACTTCCATTGACACAGGTAGTTTTTCTTTAATTTTCCGGTTTACGATTTCTTCAACCTGTTTAAGAAGTCCGTTATCCAATTTCCCTTCATAAGAAAAATCAAACCGGAGCCTTTCTGCTGAGATATTACTTCCTTTTTGCCTCACTTCATTTCCTAATAGTTCTCTTAATGATTGTTGAAGAAGGTGGGTGGCAGTATGGAGTTTGGTAGTCATTTCGGATTCGTTTTGGAGCCCTCCCTTAAACATGCCTTTTGCCGCAGTACGGGATAATTCCTGATGTCTGGTAAATTCTTTCTTAAACCGGAGCATGTCTACTTCTTGACCTCTTTCCTTAGCCATTTCGACCGTCAGTTCCCAGGGAAATCCAAAGGTTTGGAGCATATCAAAAGCTATTTTTGCATCAATTACCTCGTGTTTTTCGAGTAACTTAGTTCCCTGACTCAAGTTTTTTTCGAATTTACTGATTTCTTCCAGTAGAACAGTTTCGCTTTTGCTAAATTCAGAAGATCCGGGATCCAGATAGACATCTTTATAGATTTCTCCAACTGTACGGTAAATTTCTTTACCCATATCTCTTGCTGCCATATTTCCCAATTCATGCATTTTTACTACAGATCTTCTGATCAGTCTTCTTAAAAGATAACCCTGCTGTTTGTTGGATGGAAAAATACCTTCGTTTAGCATAAAGACGGAGGCTTTAATATGATCGGCTACGATTCTCATCGCTTTTTGATATGCTTTATCCTGGTATGATTTACCGGAAAGCTGTTCCAGTTTATTTACAGCCTGTTTGAAAAGATCAGTATTAAATATATCCGGATCATTTGAAACTGCCGCAAGTAATCGTTCCAAACCTCCTCCGAAATCAACATTTTTCTTGGGGAGAACTTTCAAGCTTCCGTCAGCTTGTTTTTGATATTGCATGAAGACGCTGTTTCCTATCTCGAGAAAGCGACCGCAGTCGCAGTTGGGATGACATTTTTCACCAAATGAAGGATCATGTTTTACATCTGTAAATTCGAAAAAAACTTCGCTGTCGGGTCCTCCCGGTTCACCCGGCGGCATATATTCCGGTTCACCCGACCGGGACCACCAGTTCTTCTCAGCCGGGTATAAAAAGATTCTCCCGTTTTCTTCTGCTTTTATTCCCGTTTTTGCAAATAAATCTTTCCATATTGTTATAGATTCTGTATCTTTCGGAACGCTTGTGTTTCCTTCAAAAACAGTAACATAAAGTTTCTCCGGAGGAAGACCCAGTATTTCGGTCAAAAACTCGAAAAACCATGTAAGCTGTTCTTTTTTGAAATAATCTCCCAGAGACCAGTTGCCCAGCATTTCAAAAAAAGTAGTATGTCGGTTGTCTCCGACTTCTTCGATATCCTGAGCACGGAATGCTTTTTGGCTATCCACGAGCCTTGTCCCCAATGGATGATTTTCACCCAGTAAATAGGGGACAAGGGGTTGCATGCCCGAACTCGTAAAAAGGGTTGTCGGATCATTTTCCGGTATAAGAGGAGCCGATGGAATAATTTGATGTCCCCGTTCCTTAAAAAAATCAATAAATTTACTTCTTAACTCAGATCCTGTCATGAGGCTAATTATAGCTTAATTTGTGATAGAGAGAAAGAAGTCGAATTAAATTATCATAATGAATATTGACATATGTATTTATATTTATTACTATTATACAATAATAGTTAATATTGTATCATAGGTACTTAATTATGAAACAATTTTTAAATGATTTATTAAAAAACTGGTGGAATAATCCTTTACCGGAAATAAAAACCCGTGATGTTAATTTGCTCTCATATTTTGATCCCAACGTCCGGAAAATAATTTCCGTTGTGGGTTTTAGAAGAGTAGGGAAGACATTCACTCTTTTGGATTTTGCGCAAAAATACGGTAAAGACAAGTGTGTTTATATAAACTTTGAAGATGAGCGGGTTCCAAAAAAAACAGAAGTCTTGACTCAGCTTATAGACGTGCTTACAGAACTTAAAGGGAAGCAACCCCTAGTACTTTTAATGGATGAAATACAGGAGATCCCAAATTGGAGTATCTGGGCAAGGCGGATAAACGAGACAACCCAACACAGGCTTATCCTATCCGGTTCATCTTCAAAACTTTCCTCACGCGAGATTCCTACAGAACTTCGAGGTCAAACCATAACCGTTCCCATGTTCCCATTAAATTGGGATGAGTTCTTGCGTTTTAAAAAAATGGATATTAATATTTTTCCTCACCCTCAAGTTCTCAACCTACTGCGTGAATTCCTGACATATGGGGGTTTACCGGAGATAGTGCTGGCTGAAGAAGGACGACGATCACTTATACTTCTCGACTACCTATCTTCGTTTGTAAACCGAGATATTGTCGAGAGGTATAAATTGAGAAATAAAGAAGCATTTGGCGATCTTTTACGATTGCTTCCCAATACGAGAAACTACACATATTCGAAACTCGCAAACTCTCTTAAAAGCATAGGACATACACTGACAAAGGCTACAGTGATTCGGTATATGCAATGGTTGGAGTGGTCATTTTTTGTTTCCCGTCTTGAAGCGTTTTCTGCTAATGTTAAGGAGAGAATTCAAACACCGAAAAAGTCCTATTTAGTAGATAACTTTTTTTCTACTCAATTTAGCAGCAGCTTTTCAGCTAACTATGGTCACTTATTGGAACAGGCAGTATTTCATAAACTGCATGTGCAAAATATGTGGGATCCGCGATATGAACTAACCTATTGGAAAGATTTTTCTGGTAATGAAGTAGATTTCATAGTGTTATACAATAAGGTTGTTAAAGAACTCATACAAGTAACTTTTGCTTCCGACATTCAGGAAGTACAGGAACGGGAAACTAAGGCTCTTGTAAAAGCTGCTAAAGCCCTTCATCAGACATCAGGGACAATTATAACATGGGACGTAGAACAGACAAATGTAATTGGCGGTATAAAGATTACATACAGACCATTATGGAAATGGCTTACGACAATAACCACAACGAATAAGGAAATTGTTATACCCGATAATATACCCGTTTTGGATGTAGAACCGAATTTAGGTGGTACGGGCGGACCGGAAGGACACTTCGTACATTTCCAAGCGATAAACATTGGTGAGAAGGTAGCGATTGATTGCCGGTGGGGAATCCGGGGGTTTGCGTACGAGTGGACGTCACCGGAAGCTTTTATATTACGCCCGTCAGATAAGAAAAAATTAGAGTACAAGATTTCAGATCAAAGACTATTTAACCAATTCGTACCGGAACTTAATATCTTTTTTGAATATAAAGACAATAGAGGAATGGGTTACTTTACACGGCGGGAACTTATTCTCGAGAAAGTACCATCAGGGTCTTTTTATAATATCACCGGGGTAGGTGTCTTTCATCCGGCGGTTATATTAAGAGATTCCAAAATCAGGTATATTAGTTCGCCTTATCTACGGGACAATAATTTAATACATACAGTTGATGTCGATGTTGAGGATGATAATGAAATGAAACGGATACATATAGGTATTAGTGATGTATTAGTCAAACACTTTGGTTTTTCAGAATACGAACTTGAAGCAGCCTTTTCAGAGCTGGTACAAAGAAAAGTAAGAAACATGTTGCGTGAAGGCAAGTTGCAAGATCATGTTTTTTCCAGTAAGGAAATGCCGGAAAAGTCATTATCGGGATTTGAAGCGTATAAAGCATTGCGCGACTCACTTGATCAATAAGGAGTATAAATGACTCAATCTCAAGCGCTTTCCATATTAAAGACAGGTGCGAATGTTTTTTTGACCGGAGAGCCCGGGTCCGGTAAAACGCATACAATCAACGAATATACGGCATACTTGCGAAAACGGGGTATAGAACCTGCAATCACGGCTTCAACGGGGATTGCGGCAACGCATATCGGAGGGATGACAATTCATTCATGGAGTGGAATAGGAATTAAAACGAAACTTGATAAACATGACTTGACGAAAATCACTTCCAGTCAATATATCATTAACCGCGTTCGTAAGGCCAAAGTTCTTATCATAGAAGAAGTATCTATGCTTCTTCCAGAAACACTTTCAGCGGTTGACACAGTCTGTTGTGAAATCAAACAAAATATGGAGCCGTTTGGCGGAATACAGGTGGTGTTCGCCGGTGATTTTTTTCAACTACCGCCGGTTGTAAAAACAGAAACGGAAAACAATGGGCAAACAGAACTTATTAGAGAATCGTCAACTCGTTTCGCTTATAATTCTTCCGCATGGGCACGGGCAAATCCTCTAATTTGTTATCTCACAGAGCAACATCGTCAGGATGATAACAATTTTTTGGGTATACTTTCAGCGATTCGGCATAATGTTTTTAGCAGAGATCATTTGTATCATATTGAAACCAGAAAAATATTACCCAGTTTAATACCGGATAATGTACCGCAACTTTTTTCACATAATACCGATGTAGATCGCATTAATGATGAAATACTGGCTAAACTTCCGGGTGAATCGCACGTATTTGCCATGTTTTCGCAAGGTCCAGACATACTGGTGACCGCGATTAAAAAAGGTTGTCTTTCACCTGAAACGCTTTATCTTAAAGCCGGTGCCACGGTAATGTTTACGAAAAATAATCAAAAAGATGGTTTTGTGAACGGTACAGTTGGAATGATTGAAGGATTTAATAAAACAGGTGGCCATCCAATTGTAAAAGTGCGAAGCGGACGACGGATTGAGGTTAAACCGATGGATTGGACGGTAGAAGAGAACGGTAAAGTTCGTGCGCAGATTTCACAGTTACCGCTTCGACTTGCTTGGGCAATCACAGTACATAAGAGTCAAGGAATGAACTTGGACGAGGCGGTGATGGATCTATCCAGTGTTTTTGAATTCGGACAAGGATACGTTGCGCTCTCGCGTGTGAGACGGCTTTCAGGATTATATATGCTTGGTTGGAACAGACGTACGTTTCAGGTGAATCCGGAAATATTAAACAAAGATGAGTTTTTTCGGTTGGTTTCAAACGACGCAGAAACGACGTTTTCGAAAATCTCTCCAGCCGTACTTCAAGAAAGACAGGTTAATTTCATCAGTGTATGCGGCGGGAAAGTTATTCAGGAAATTCGGGCTGGTTACTGATCTATAGCAAACCCAAAACAAACTGATTAAGAAAATTTGTATTTGTAAGTTCTTCCGGTGACTGCATTAATAAAAGATTGGACGGTTTCTTCCAGGGACTC
>Ga0075686_15_pt1 | contig 23044 bp, 16 predicted proteins | sample RifGroA2_FD_67688 | JGI IMG/M metagenome (GOLD analysis project Ga0075686, IMG submission 67688) | Microgenomates (Gottesmanbacteria) bacterium GW2011_GWA2_41_12
AGCTCACGGCCGGGCCGTGGGATACTCGCCGCCGATCCAAGGAGGTCCCGTTATGCACCGTCCGTCGCAGATATCCGGCTGGTTCTCAGCCGCCGTCTTTTTCCTGTTGTTTGGAGCCGCCGGTCCGGGCACATCGGCGCAGCAGCCGCCTCCTCAAAAGCCTCCCGCGCCAGGGCAGGCCGCGGGCGCCCCACAAGCGGGGCGCGGCAGCCGGCCCGAGCCGGCGATGGACCCTGCGCGCGCGCGCCGGCTCTACGTCAGCAACGATCCGAAGGACCATTCGCTCGGGTACGACTTTCAACGCGACATGGACCGCAAGGCGGCGACCGACAAGCGCTACCAGGAGGTCACGCGCGGCGTCGTCGATTTCTCGAAGGTGTCGTACCGCAGCAGCGTCGGCGACATGGACATCCCGGCATACCTGTTCCAGCCGTTGAAGAAGCGCGGCGCGAACGGGCACGCCGCGATGGTCTGGGTTCACGGCGGCGTGCACGGCAACTGGGGCGAGGCGATGTGGCCGTTCGTGCAGGAGGCGGTGAAGCGGGGGTACGTGGTCATCTGCCCGGAGTACCGCGGCAGCACGGGCTACGGCGAGAAGCACCACAACGAGATCGACTACGGCGGGTACGAGATCGACGACGTGATGAGCGCGGTTGGATACCTGCAGACCCTGCCGCATGTCAAGGGGCCGGGTTACCAGGCGGGATTCGCGACACAGAAGCGGATCCAGGGGTTGCCGTTCGAAAAGCCGGCGCTCTATATCGAACGCTCACCGCTCTATCACGTGGACAAGCTGCGCGTACCGCTGCTCGTGCACGTGGCCACCAACGATACCGACGTGAACTTCGTCGAGGATCAGCAGATGGTGGATGCGCTGCGCTCGCGGAAGGCGGACCTGGCCGAGACGAAGATCTACGTCGATCCGCCTCCCGGACGCGGGGGCGGGGGACACACGTTCAGCCGGCGGGTGAATCCGGAGACGCTGCAGCGGGCGGACACGCCCGAGCAGATTGACTCGTGGAACCGGACCTGGACGTTCTTCGAGTGGAGCCTCAAGCCGTCTCTCGATAAATCGAAACCAGCGACGGCGACATCGCCGGGCGGCGACGCTCGGCTGCGCTGACCCGGGGTGCGTCGAATCCGGGCCGCTCGAACGACGGGGCAAGCGGGAAGCGGCAAGCGGAAAGCAGCAGTCCGATGCCGGCTCTCGTGTCACCTCTGTGACTGTGGAGAACGTGGATACGGGCGAACGAGAAGAAATTTCCTGTGACTACCTCTTTTCCACGGTGCCTATTTCGCACCTCATCCAGATGATGCATCCGGTCCCGCCTTCAGATGTAGTGATATAACTGTTCCGGCAAAGAGCAGCTCCCTGTACGAAACTTTTGACATCACCTGAGGAATGAACTGCGTAATAATCCTGATCGTGCATTTGTTTGATGCTTTCCAGAAGGACACGGTAATGATCTACCCAGGCAGCACCCGTCTTCGGGATTTCTCCTACTACTTTTAAAAATTCGTCCATGTCACCCGCCGGATAAAGGCCAAAAAGTTCCCGGCTTTCTACATGACTTTTGTCAGCAAGAAGAGTATCCATGATGCGGTAAAACCAGTAATCCATAACTTTGGAACTGTTTTTTATTTCCTCTATAATACCGGGGTCACGATTGGCGGCATACATAAAACGGTCTTTAATTTCTGTACCGCCCCCCAACTCTCTCCACTTGGCCCTTATTTTGAAAGCAAAAGGTTCCATCTTGCTTTCCAGATCTTTCAGCTGCTCATGAGACGTCCCGCCATCAACCTGCTGTTTACTTAGTTCTTTCCGGACGACCTGATAACCGCTTTCCAGATCAAAATATGCTTTTTTCAACTCTTCTTTGGTCAGCTCGTTTACTGGTTTTCCTTTTAAATCAGTTACCACATGGGTGAGGGGGTCAAAATTTATGATCACTTTCATCCCATTTTTATTTACCACCTCACTCTGTGTCGGCAAAGGAGTCTCGTTACCATCCTCGTCGACCACATCAAGCCATGTGTAATGTTTTACATCTGTATCGTATCTTTCTCTTTCTTCTTTTTCTTTTTCCCTGTATACTTCCTCAGACTCTGATCCACCGCCCTGCCTGACATATTTGGCCTCTTCGTTGATTTTGTCTATCGCTTTGCGGTATTTATATTCCTCTCCACCGAGGCAATCCCTGAGTTTTCCGCGGAGTTTTGTCGATATGATATTTATTTTCCCAAGATCGTTTACGTCAGTAATCACCCCGCGCCAACTCTCAACTTCCACTATATGCGCCGATACCCAATTTGGATCGTTTAAAGTTGTGTTGATATTTCCCGGAGTGACGTTAATAAGATTTTCGACAACCTGCATGAGGCTTGGATAATGGGCGAGAAAGGAAGGTTTTGGATCAAAACCGTCAAGGATTGTTCTTGCTGGATGATTGGGACTGGCTTTCACTTGCTGAAGCCTTTGTAATAGTTGTTCTGCCCTGCTTTTCCTCTCGTCCCAACTTTCTTTTTCCTGGCTGGTTTTTTTCTTTTGGGTGGTGTTTTCCACAGGTCCGGGACGGACGAACTGGCTCAAGAGTCTTTGTATGATGTTTGGTCTATCCGGGGCAGCTTCCATATATTACATTATAAGACAAATTGGACCAATTTGACTAATTAGTCAAATTATCCGTTTAATAAATAAGGTCCTTCACGCATGAAAGCGGTTTTTTTGTGTTGACTCAAAACTTTTTCAACCAACTCTTTGGAAAACCCCTCTTTTTCAATTTGATCTTCTCTCTTTTTTAAATCCACAAAAAGATTGAGTATCTGGTCGGCCTCCCGGTATGTAAATCCCATTTCCCCTTCATCGGTTTGCCCTGCCCAAAGTCCTGCTGTAGGCGATTTATTGATAATTTTATCCGGAATTCTCAAATAGTTGGCCAGCTCCCTTACCTGAGTTTTGTAAAGGAAATGAAGTGGTTCAAAATCGCTCGCTGCGTCCCCAAAACGGGTAAAATAACCGAGTAAATACTCCGATTTATTTTCCGTACCGGCAACCAGTGCTCTTTCTTTTTTTGCTTTGTCAAAAAGGACTATCATGCGAACACGCGTCATCATACTTCCTTTTCGTGAGTCATCAAGAGATTTGTCAACAGCAGAAAAAGCATCAACAAGAGTTTCTATGTTTATTGTTTTTATGTTCCGGACTGGAATCTTCAAAGTTTGAATTAATAATTCCGAGTCATCAATACCTTCCCTGTTTAACTTTCCATATGGAAGCATTAAAGCATATACATTTTCTTTACCCAGTGCGCGAACAGCAAGAGCGAAAGAAACCGCAGAATCAATACCCCCGGAAACAGCTACCACCACTTTTTTAAAACCGGCTTGAGTTACGGTTTTTTTAATAAAGCTCACAATCTTTTGCTCGGTTTCTTGGGGGTTTATGGATAAGTCAATCATTAATTTGAAATTTTAAATTTTAAATTTTTAATCAAATCTAAATTTTCAAAATTTGAAATTTTTAAACATTTCAAATTGATTTTAAATTTCAAATTTTAAATTTCAAATTATTTGTAAAGGTTTTTATTTTTAATATATTCTTCAACCCCCGGAAACACCAAGCCTTTTATTGATTTTCCTTTTTTTACCCTGTTTCTAATTTTGGTCGAAGAAATATTGTTCAGAATTAAATTGGGAGAATCAACTTTTCTGAAACCATTAGGAAGAATGTGTATCGGATAATCGATTCTTGGGAAAACCAGAAATTCTATCATCTGGGCCAGTTTTTGCGACTCTCTCCATCTGGAAAAGTCAGAAATCGCATCAGACCCGACTATCCAGTAATATTTATTGGCCGCGTCTTCTTTCAGTCTGAGAACTGTATCTATGGTATAGCTTACGTTAAACCTTCCGATTTCAAGATTCGACAACCGGATTTTATCAGTTACCAGAAACTTCAGCATCTCCCACCTGTCCTCAGGGGCCGCTTCAAACTCTTTCCAGGGATGTTTATAAGCCGGCATCAGCCAAACCTGCTCGATCTCCGGCACATGTTCCAGCACCTGCTCCGCTATCCAATAATGCCAAAGATGCGGCGGGTCAAAACGGCCGCCCAAAACTGCTATTTTCATTTATGATAAACCTCCCTTTTCAAATTCAGAAAAACCAAGACTCCGGTAATTATCGGAAATGAAAAAGACTCGGTAGAGTTTAAATAAACCCAAAAGTTGCCGCAGGAAACACATTTGAGACCGGAAGCAAAAAGCAACAGGTCCAAAATTAAAGCTAACGGTAAAAACAGAAGAACCATAAGTTTTTTCATTGTTGATTATTTATTATAGTTTAATTGTCCCGCCTCGTCTTGACAAGACTTGTTAAAAATTGATGCCAAAACAAAGACCAACATAAGCTGCCCCTGTTGCAGAGTCAGAAAATAATGGTCAAAGAGCCCAATAAATAGAATCTGCAAAAAAGGAACAAGGGTAAATCGATTTTTTTTCAATGTAAAAAAAACGATAATTAAAAAAGGGGCAAATAATAATATCCCCCCTTCGGACAAAACCAGAAGATAGATGTTGTGGACAGGCTGGAGAAGAGATAATGTTCTTTTTGCAACTTCACTTATAGCCACCTGGGGTATAAAACCGCCAAGTCCTGCACCGGTAACTGGGTATTTCAGAAAAATATCAAAAGAAATCCTGCTTAAATCTTCCCTGACAAAAACCGATTCATCGCGGGGAATGAAATTATATTTGATAACAAACAAAGAAAAGAAAAGGATAAAAACAAAAAAAATAAATATTAATATTTTGTCACCACGATGACATTTTGCTACAACCAAAGATATAAGGCCTATTAACAAAGCAACCCACGCTACCCTGCTCATAGTGAGAAATAATGTAACGGAACCAACAAGGAAAGCTATAATTAAAAGAAGTTTGTTCCCAGTTTTTCTGGAACTTAAAAAGTATAAAATAAAGGGTAAAACAATTGACAGAAATCCGCCAAAGACATTGGGGTGAGGGAATGTGGCATACGGACGAAGAAAAAGCTGACCACCAAGTGAAGCCTGTGCAATTCCGGGTGTTGCGGATGTAAAAGCTCTCTCCCCAAACCACCAGAGGATACCATTTATTGACCCGTTATTAATAAACTGCGAAATTCCCAAAAAAGAAACAAGGATTGTTTCCGCCACTATAATTTTTATAATTAAATCCCTATTTAACTTTATAGAAAGGAGCGAAAATAACAACAGTGCAAACTCCAAAAACTTCAAATCTTTGTACAAAGTAATGGGTTTATTTTGGGAAAAGTATAAATTTACAGCAAGAAGAAAAACCGGAATAAGCAAGAAACGAAGACTTTTAATGAGAAAAGATTTTCCTTTTTTCCAAAAAGACCAAATAATTATTGCCAAAACAATAATATCGGTAAAATAAAAAGTCGGGGCCAGATAATCTATTCTTATGCCGGATATATACGAAAAGGCGGGCCAAGCATGAAATGAGAGTTGAGTGGGAAGTAAAAAAATTAAAAGATAAATCAGAAGGTTCACTACACTATTTTACACCTTCGGCTTAATCACTACCCTTCTTTCTTCCCCTTCTCCTTCAGACTCGGAAGACACATCAGGATCGTCTGTCAAAACCATGTGGACTATTCTTCTTTCCAAAGGGGTCAGGTATGGAAGCACTATTGACTCTCGGGTAGATAAAACTTCCGCCTTAGCACTTTTCACCATTTGTTTAACGGTTTCTTCTCTTTTTTGCCTGTAGTCTCCCACATTTACCACCAACCTTACCCACTCGCCTATTTGTTTATATACCAGCACTCCCAGAAGTAATTGGAGACTGTTTAATGTCTCCCCGTGAAAGCCGATTAAAAGTCCTGTTTCTTCTGTTTGAATATCAATGCGGTATGTGTTTTCACTGTCTTCCCGGACAGTGACGGGGGCTACTATTTGAAGCTTTTCCAATAACTCTTCCGTTGTCTTTTTAACTATTTTTTCTGTATCTTTTGTCATAATTTTTTAATATTTATATTTGAATTTTCTTTGTTAACCAAATATTGCTGGATTATACCAAATACCGAGAATGTGTTCCAATAGATAGCCAAACCTATCGGAAAAGAGTAAGCGAAAAATCCTATCATGAGAGGCATCATGAGAGTCATTTGTCCTTGCATTATCGAACTCATATCATCTTTTTTGGTTTCCGGTTCTTTGTTCTTAGTTCTAAGTTCTAAGTTCTCAGTTTTTTGTTCCAGGTTCTTGGTTTTATCAACCGCCGGCATCATCATTTTTCCCTGCACATACTGTAGTAATGCGGTAATCAGAGGAACCAAAAGCAGCCACCAACCTATTTTTTGCCAATCGGAAGGTTTACTGGCCAGGTCCAATCTGAAAAAATTCAGATCAAGACTCTGTATTTTTAAAATAGGAAAATAAACAATTTGGTTAATTTCAGTAACTAACTTTCCGGGACTTGTCCCCGAAAGCACCTGCCAGAAAACCTGATAAAGGGCAATTAAAACCGGCATCTGAAGAAGAAGAGGCAGACATCCTGCGGCGGGATTAATTCCTGCCTCTTTATAAAGATTCATCTGTTCCTGCTGCAGACGCATTTTGTCGTTTTTGTGTGTTTGGCTTAATTTATCCAGTTTCGGTTTGATCTCCGACAGTTTTTTTGCGCTTCTAAGTTGAGCCAAAGTTAATGGATACAAAACAAGTCTTATTGCAACTGTTAAAACAACAACAGCCAAACCAAACGCGCCGGGAATACGGAAATAAACCAGACCGTTATATATCGCGATTAAGACATTTAATATCGGCCAGATTAAAATTTGGTTAAAAATTGTAGGATCTGTCATTTTATTTTAAAGGGTCGTATCCTGCTTTAAACCACGGATTACAGCGAAAAATTCTCACTATCCCCAAAAAAGTTCCTTTGATTATACCATAACGCTTTACCGCTTGGTATGAATATTCTGAACAGGTGGGGGAAAATCGGCAGATTTGGGATTTTCCAAAAAAATACTGGCTTATCACCCCAAAAGGGGAATATTTTTTATAAAAAATTAATAATTTTAAAAAAATTATTTTCATTAAGAAATCCTACAAGGCATCGCCTTGTCAGACAAGGCGATGCCTTAACGAATTAAACAATGTTATTTTCATGAAGACGAGTTTTGATAATTGGAAGGATGTCTTTTGTTTTTTCTTTCCTCAAAATCCTAGTTGACATAATCCTTGCGCAAACGTTGGTCTTAAATTCCGGAAGGAGCATCCTTATCGCTTCTGACAACACGCGTCTGGTTCTGTTTCGGAAAACCGCTCTTTTTTCCAGTTTTTTGGGAACCACAAAAACAAACCTGTTTTCTTCCTGGCAAATAAAATAGTCTATTTTACAAAAAGGAAGAATTATTCTTTTGCTTCGACCTGGCTCTACAAAGAATTGGGATGCAGATATTCTATTCTTTTTGGATAACATTATTTAAATGCTTATTTTTTTCCGTCCTTTAAGCCTTCTGTTTTTAAGCACTTTCCTGCCACCCAAAGTTGAGTTTCTTTTTAAAAATCCGTGGGTAGTTCGTCTCTTGCCTTTTTTGGGCTGATATGTTCTTTTTGGCATATTAAAGATGATTTTAGCATCTTTTGACTCTGTTGACAATTGTGGATAAGAAATTTAACATGTGGATAACTTCTGTCCGAAGTTAATATGGAACAAAATGAACTTTGGCACGTAGTCCTGTCGGAGGTTGAACTTCAGGTTACACAGCCCGTATACAGAACTATTTTCGCTCAAACTAAGCTCCTTACCCACAAAGAAGGGGTTGCTACCGTCAGTTGTAATAATCCGATGACCATCTCTCTTATTGAAGGCCGTTATTACAGCTTCCTCAAGAGTGTCCTTGACAAACACACAAAACTTAATAATTCCCTCCTTTTTGTGGTGGAAAAAGAAACAGGTCCTACCAAAATTGAAGAGACTCCTCTTTTCTCATCAATATCAGACAGGTTTGTTTCAGCAGGAGAAGAACTAAGACGCAAAAACCACTTAAACTCCCTCTATACCTTTGAAAATTTTGCTGTTTCCTCAACAAACCAAATGGCTTACGCAGCAGCGACTGCTGTAGCTTCTTCTCCCGGCAACTCTTACAACCCCCTTTTTCTCTATGGAGGAACAGGTGTCGGAAAAACCCACCTTATGCAGGCTGTCTGCAATATGGTTTTAAACCACAAACCCAACACGAAGATTATCTATTGTATGGGCGAGGAGTTTACCAATGAGATTATCGAGGCGATTAAAAACAAAACCACGGACTTTTTTAAGAAAAAATATAGAAGCGCCCAGATCCTGCTTCTTGATGACATCCAGTTTTTAGCCGGAAAAACAGCCGTACAAGAAGAGTTTTTCCATACTTTTAACGCAGTCTATCGTGATGGCGGACAAATAATTTTAACTTCTGATAAACCCCCGCACGAAATATCCAGACTTGAGGATAGACTCAGGTCCCGCTTTGAAGGTGGGCTTATCATTGATATATCACCCCCTGATTTTGAACTCCGAACCGCGATATTACTAATTAAGGCCAGACAAAAAAGAGTAGATATCCCCATCGAAGTAGCAAAAGCTATTGCCGCCAATGTAGAAAACCCCAGGAAACTCGAGGGGGTGTTAATAAGATTGTTAACAGAGGTAAACACCCGAAAAGAAAGCCCTTCTGTTGATCTGGTTTACAAAATTCTTGGAAAACAGACGGCAACCCCAACACAAAAAGCGGTTGCCCCAAAAGATGTAATATCTGTGGTGGCTGAACATTTCGGGATTAAAAACGGACAGCTCAAAAGTGCTAAAAGAGACGGCTTCCTCGCCCTTCCCCGCCAGGTACTCTATTATATATTAAGACAGGAAATGGGGTTGCCTCTGACTGAAATCGGTTTGTTTTTGGGAGGAAGGGATCATACCACAATTCTTCACGGAGTAAAAAAGATATCCTCTCTTTTGACAACTGATGCCGGTCTCCGTGAGGATATCTCGTTGATAAAAAAATCTCTTTGGGGATAACCTTTCCTTTCTCCACATATCCACACTATTTCTGCTTTTATCCACATTTTTATCCACAACCTTTCACCATCCTTATACACAGCGTTTTTTTGCCTGTTTGTCTTGTTCTTGACGCCTGTTGGTAAATCATTTACACTTATCAACGCTCTTTACTTATTATTTCTACTATTAATATATAATGAAAGCCTTAGTGTTAAAAGAAAACCTGACGAGGGCTCTTTCTGTAATCGGAAGGAATATTTCCACTAAACCCCAAATCCCAATACTTGCAAACGTTCTTCTAAAAGGAAAAGAAGGAAAACTAATACTGGCAGCCACAAATTTGGAAACAGGAGTTTCTCTTTCTATAGGAGCCAAAATTGATGAAGAAGGAGAAATAAGTGTACCGGCAAGGCTTTTCTCTGAATTTATAACATCCATATCAGGAGACAAAATTGAACTGACAAGTCTTGAAGGGAAACTCGAAGTGAAAGCAGGTAAAGGAAAAGGACAGTTTGCCGGTATTGACGCCAAAGAATTTCCGCCTTTTCCGGCAACAGACGGTCAGGAAAAGAGAATGTTTAAACTGGAAACGATAAACGGGTCTATTTCCCGGTCTTCTTTTGCTGCAGCCACAGATGAGGGGCGACCCGTGCTCACCGGAATCAGAATTAATTTATCCACCGGGAAGATTTCTTTTGCTGCCACAGACGGATACAGGCTTTCTTTGGAGGAAGTGGTTTTAAGTGAAGAAAAAGAAGAACTGCAGATTATTATCCCAGCCAAATCAATGCAGGAAATGATCAGAATCGCCCAGGATTTGAAGTCTGAAGAAATAGGATTGGTTCTACTGAAAGAGAAAAAACAGGCAGTATTTTTCCTAACCAATTGTATTTTATACACCAGATTAATAGACGGGGAGTTTCCAAAGATAGAAAAAATAATTCCTGCGATGTTTAAAACCAAAATTACCATAGATAAAGAAGAGTTTGCCCAGAACGTAAAATCAACATCAATCTTTGCCCGCGGAGGAGCTAAGATTTTTGCTTGATTTATTAAACATCTTCCCGGGAGACCAGGTTGTTTTTGAAACCAATGGCGCGCTTAGTCCCGGAGTCTTTAAACCCGCCTCCCCTACTCCTAATTTCCTCCATATAATAATGCCGGTGAGGATTCAGGAATAAAACAGCGCCCCTGTCATCCCGAGCGACCTCGTAGGAGCCGAGGGATCTTTTGAAAACTGTTCGCCTTTAATATCTAGAATTAACTCTACGAGTCCTCCTAAATTTCCGAAGATCCCTCCATGCGCCGCGGCTTAGTCGGGATGATATACATTTTTATCAAAGTTTTGCTGGTAGAAAAGAAGTTCCGAATATTGGGATGAGCATAAGAAGAAAAACTATCCCGATTACAACCATTGCAAATATTGCCACCGCTTTATCCCAGGGTATGAGTGTTGTTGTCAGAGCAACGGCTGTTCCGACGGGTCCACCAGCAAGGGTTCCTCCGGCAAGACGGGCAACAAGTCCTGTGCCCACTTTTGCGGCTCCTCCGGAAAATCTCTTAAAAGCAAGACCCGCTACATCTCCCAAAAAATTTCCAACAACACCTGTCCCTTGAGAAGGGGTGGAGGGAGGGTGATTAGCGGGAATCGTAAACATCTGTTGTGGTTCAACAATTTGGACACTTGGATTTTCTGCGGAACGACTCTTTGTTTTTTTTCTGAAATCTGCAATTGTTTCCGCATGACCAATCAGTGTTTTTAATTCTTCTTCTGAAATTAATCCTCCGAAACCCTTAGCCCAACTTCGGATGGTACCTTCCACTTCTTCTTTGGAAAGATTATTTCTTCCCGGTTTTAAATCCCCCACTCCCCAGGCAGTTTTCGGCCTGCTTTTATCGGCTTCAACAGCCGTGTTAACTGCTTTTTTGGTATCTTCTGAAAGGGAAAGCTCGGTGGTGGCTGCAATTAACCCTTCGGTCTTGGCGTTTTCAATCCTTATTTCGACTACATCTTTTTCGGGTTTAAGAGTTGCCCTTACCTCCTCAACCATTCTTGACGTTTTTTCCGCATCCGCTTTTTTTATTTCCTCCGGAGGTTTGTTTGTCTCGTTTTTTCTAAGCTTATTATTAACTTCTATGGTTAAGAGGCTCTCAAAACTTTCCCCCCTTTTTACTTTAGCTCTGGCTGAATTGACCACACCGAGGGCTTCTTCAGGGGTTAATCCATATGGTTCTAAGTGTCTTGCTATTTCTTTTATTTCCTGTGTGTTTGCTTGAATCGTAATTTTCGAAACAGCATCCCAGGTCGTTCCGGCTTTTTCTAAAACACCTGAAAATTTCAAAAGTTTGTCTTTGGGAAATCCGTGAAGATTTTTAAGTTTTTCGACAGATTTTTTAAAAGACTCAAAATATTCACGGTCATCAAAAAGCCTTGCTGTGTCCAGTTTTTCCAAAGCCGCGACGGCGTTTTTTGTATCAGCAAAAGCTAAAAATGAACCCACAATTGCCACACCTCCGCCGATTTGTCCGTGTCCTGAGGCGGCCTCTTCCTGGCTTTCTTCCTGTGAGTTTTGTATAGGATCTTCCATGGGTTAAACAAACAGTTTTTAAATACCCGCCGGAGCAGGTGCGGGAGTTTCCAAACTTTGTTTACTCAAGACGTCTTCCGGTTTGGACGAGACCAAAGTATATTCGTCCTGGGAGGCGACAATTCTGATGGCCACATGCGATTGGCCGGCGAAAAAGAGGCCCTCCCCAACCTGTGTGGATAGAAGAAAATGTTTTTCACCACTTGAGAGATAGAAAACTTCCGTCAGTTTGTCAATTGCGGCTGTAGATTGTTTTAATAATATTTGAATACTGGAGTTGGTAATGATCGCCTTGCCATTGGGGCTTGAGAGAAAGTCTTCCACATCCTGGGTGATCGTGGTGACACCCAGGTAGTACTTCCTGGCCCGCTTGGCAAGTCCGTAAAGAAAATTTGCCGAATCCTGATATTTCATCAAATACCAGGCCTCATCGACAATCAAAATCCTCTTTTTGAGAGTCTTTTTGACTTTGGACCAGATAAAGTCCAGGATGATAAACATGGCAATCGGCCGAAGTTCCGCTTCCAATTCTTTAATATTAAATATTATCAATTGGTTTTGCAGATTAAGATTTGATTTTTGGTTAAATATTCCGGCCAGTGATCCCTTAATAAATTTTTCCAGTCTTTCCGCCAGTCTTTTGGCCTCCTCCTCTTCCATTCCGAGAAGCGCTTTATAAAGATCCTCCATAAGGGGCGGTTCGAGTTTTTGTGTGGCAGGATCCGGAGTTATTCCTTTTTGACGATAGGTCAATACCAGTGCCCTGTCCAAAATTGCATCCTCAGCCGGGGATAATTCTCCCATTATCACCCTCATTAAAGAATGAAGGGATAAAATTTTCAGCCCCAATTCATTTTCCCCCTCTTCAGCAATTCCGGATAAATCAAACGGGTTTATTTTGACGGGCGAATTAAAAGAAAAGTCAATTCTTTCACCGCCCAAAGCCTGGGCTAAAGTATCGTACTCCCCTTCCGGATCAATGACAAAAACTTCGGTACCAAACATGAGAGAGCGAAGTGTCTCCAGTTTTACAAAAAATGATTTTCCTCCTCCTGATTTACCGAAGATTACAGCGTTGGCGTTTTCCAAACTGAAGCGGTCAAAAATCACTAAAGATCCGTCATGTTCATTTATCCCATAAAGAATCCCCTGGTTGGCGGTAAGTGATGCTGTTGTAAAAGGAAAAGTGGTAGCAAGACTCGTCGTGTCCATGTTTCTGGGTATATTCAGCTTATCCTCTCCATAAGGCAAAGTGGTCTTAAATCCTTCCTCCATTTGTAAAGTTGCGTGTTTTGGAATTATAAGGAGAGACCCAAGGGTAGACTCAACTTGTTTGCTTACCTGATTTAATTCTTCAAGCGAGTCTCCCGGGACTGTGACATATAATCCGAACTGGAAAAATCTTTCCGCACCTTTAGCTAGTTGTGCCTGAAGGGCGAGTGCATCATCAAGAGAAACCTGGACAGAAGGATCTACCACTTTGCCTTTTTTCATGTCTGTCTGGATGGTGGCTTCCATTTCCGCAATTTTTCTTTTGAGATCCTCAAGAATGATTTTGCTTTCAGACGGATATATAAACATGGAAACAAAAAGAGAATGGTCAAAAGAGATAAGCGGATAGAGCCAGTTGGCCGAAACAAACCGCGGATAGCCCGAGATAAACATGGTTTTGAAATAATTATTGTTTATTTTCAGATAGTCAAAATCCACTTCAACCAGTGATGGGGCGATGACATCTTTGATAGATACCAGTCCCCTGGCCAGATGTGCTCCGGCCTGTACCACCTGTCCCGGAGTTGTCGGACGGACCGGATGGGCTCCCGGCCTTTGGACCGGAACATTTTGTGGCGTCGGTTGAGCCGCCGTTTTAGTATTTTTCAGAAAAGGAAATGCCATTTATTTTACACCTATACTTTGTACAAGCGGTTGGGTATAGCCCGTCGCCTCGCCCAGTTTCTGCCCGCCCGTTTGCGTCTGGTTAAATATGTTATAAAAAAGTTCGACTAATTCCTGACTACTTAGTTCCTTTGCCCGGAGTCCCAATCTACCCAATTGTCTTATCACGTGGTCTTTTTTCGGGAAAAGGGCAGTTTTGGCTCTCTGGATGATATATTCTTTCGGAAACGGAAGGCCGCTTTTTTTGGAACCGAACATCGGAAAAGCCCCTTTGACACCCAGTTCCAGACAGGAAAAAGGGAGCACCAGATAAAATTTTTTTTCGAGAACTTTATTTTCTTTTACTATAGAAAGAACAAATTCCCGATAGCGGGTCAGTTGGGTTTTAATTAGGGGGTTCATTTGCTTTTTTTCTTCATATTCGACTAAGGCCAGATATGTGGAAATGTCCATTTTCTTGGAAAGAATGACGATTTGCAAAGGAAATGAAAGGGAGTTTAAAAAGGCAGCATACGAATAGATAAGAGCTTCCTGTTCTTCTTCTGATAGCAAACCGAAATTAACCGCGGATGTTTCCAGGACAATAGCTGCCGATCCGTCTTTGAGGATAAGCATGTCATCTTTAATGTCTTCTATCTCCAGAAATTCCTGGGTAGAAGCCTTGATGGGTCCAGTTACAGGTTGATCAGACATAATTTAATTTAAAAATTAAAATTTAAAAATTAAAAATAAAAAGGAAATTTTACATTTTAATTTTTCCATTTTAATTTAAGCAAAGATTTCTTTGGCCAGTCTTTCGCGCATCAGTTCTTTATCCCCTTTGGCATTTATTTCCAGAGGCATGAAAATCTGGCCGGAAAGAGTAATTTCGATAATGTCAAACTGAAACCTTTTCTGCGGATCTTCAACTTCGACCAGATAAACTCCGGCGGGCAGAGGTGTGGCGGCGGCAAACTGGCCGAGTTTATTGGTTTTAAGTGCTCTTACGGGAAAACCGTTTTTGTCTTTGACAGAGATTATAATTCCGGGTAAAAATCTTTTTAAATTATCTTTAACCACACCGATGATAATGTTGGGTACCGTCGGGGTGGAGGGTAGTCCCAGCATTTCGGAAGCCTGGGTCGGTGCGACAGATTTGACCCTTGATATTTCAGGGGCCGCCGCCGCTTCCGGTTTGACCGCGTTTTGAGTGACCATCCTAGGAGTAGTGCTTTGTCTTTTCAGTTCTGCCAGTTCCTGGGTCATTTTCTCCTTTTCAGAGATCAGTTCCGAAAGTTTTCTTTCCAATTCCAGAAACTTGTCCTGTTCCATGTTTTTGGTCTGCAGTTCTTTTTTCAATATTTCCTGTTCGTGTACCAGTTTTTCCGTTTCCTTTTTTACCATCTCTTCATTTACTTCAGTCGGAGTTGCTGTTTTGACTTCTGCTTTTTTGGCTACAAAATCAGCTGCTTTCGGCTCTATTCCGTTTTTAAATTTTAGCGACACTTTTGCCCCGTCTGTTTCATTGGTTTTGTCGGGTTGGTTAACCGGTTGCTGGACAACCGGGGCTGGTTTCGGAGTGGTTTGCATAAGTGGGGTGGGTGTGTTGAAAAGCGTCATCATTTTTTCTATTTGTTTTTTTTCATTTTCATCCAGCGTTTGATGCGGGGCTGGAGCAACTGACGCCAGATAGTTGTTTAATTTTTGCGAAGCGTCAATATGGGTTACTGTTTGTCGAGAACGAGACCCGGTGGTAAAAGAGTATGTGTTGAGAAGAACTTCCGGAGCGGGATTTGCTTTATACCACACAAACTGTGTCGGGGAATAAATACTCTTGATAAACGCGGCCACCCACACGTCCAGTGGCCTGTCCTGGATGGGGACAAAAGCAAATGCAATTCCCAAAACAAGCAGGGTCAGTCCAGTCGGCAAAGAAATAAACTGGGGAAGCGGCATTTTGTAGGAAACATAACCCAGGATAATTCCGCCGGCCAGAAATCCGAACTGTTTAAGCGTCATATCACCGACCAATCTAAATTGGAAACCGGAGATGTTTCTTGGGACAGGATGTTGTTCCATATGGGTATATAACCAGCTTAAAATGTGAAAAATGCCCACGCAACTGGTTCAAAGTGAGTCAAAGATCTACCTAAATACCTTACTTTCGCGTGAAAAGAAAAATGTGGTGTTATTGTTATTTAACTTATTACTGATTTATGATAATATCTACATGAAAGGATAAAAATATGACTCAACCAGTAATGAGACCGGCAGAGCAAGCCTCCGATAGAAATATAGTTACTCTTAATACGCAAGGAAGGACAAGGGTTAGATTAGAAAGCTCTCAACTCGCTATGCTCGGTGACCCCATGAGATCTCGTGTTGGTAGAAATGTAGGATCTGTTCCAGAATTTAGCAATCAAATTCTCCGTAACCAGCCTGATTTACAAACCGCAGGTGTAAGCACAGATCAAATGCTAGATGTGTTAGATCACGAGGTTGTTTTAGCAGTAAACACTCTTAGATCACTCGTTCTACCTATTTCAGAGGAAGCTGACATAACCAGAAGAGACACTATTAGAGATTGGGTAGTAGGTTTAGGAACACAAAGAAATCCTGGTTTAGCTCCATTGCTAAAAAATATTGGTTTGCCTCAAATTGGAAGAGGTGAAGGAAGTGTGGTCACAGAAACGTCTATAAAAGAAGTAACCCAAAGAGGGTCTGTTGTTGAGCTGGAAAATGAAGAGTTTTCTCATCTAACAGAATTCCAACGCAGAAGGGTTGGCACACAGGCAGCAGGCGTATTGGAATTTAGCGATTTAATGGTCGCTTTAAGACCCCAACTCACTGAGCTGCATTTAACAGATGAACAAGTTATGGATGTAATGGACCATTCTTTGACAAACGCAATGAATGTGGTTAGAGGGTTAACAGCGCCAATAAATGATAAATCTGGAATTGAAAACAGGGATGCTTTAAGAGACTGGGTGGCTGGTTTAGCCCATAAAGCAGAACCGGGGTTGGCACCAATATCCAGTTCGTTTGGACAACCGGCAGTTTCTCTTTAAGTTTTGTTTATTTAATCAAGGCTGCAACTTTTTCTTCTAACTGTTCAATTTTTTGTATTAAAGTTCCTGTTATGGATGCTTTCCAAGCATCAAGTCCTCCAGCTTTTTGGATTTCTTGTAAAAAGGTAACTAATGTTTGATATTCTCCTGCTGCTAGTCTTGCCTGTTCAAGTGGACTATCTGGATTTAATCTGCTTTTATTCTCCATATTATCTCTAATCGCTGCAAGAATTTCTTCCATACCTGCAGATTTCCAATCAAGTCTACCTGCTTGTTTTGTAGTTCTCGAAGTTGTCCCGACTATATTTGGAGTTAAACCGACACCTGGATAGTCTTGATCAATTTGTCTTACTCCCTGGATAAACTGATCAATTTTTCCTCCAGAAATTTTATTTAGTTGTTCTGTAGTAATCTCTAAATCTCTCATAACTACATGTTCTTCAGTAGAGAGAGAACGGGCCATAGCGGCACGAAGGAGGCTTTCTATACCGTTTCCTGAAATATCGGGGTCAAGAAATATCGTATCGGTTCTGTGCGGCTGGACCATAGCCCATCTATTTTCAGCCAACTCATCAAGTTTTTCTGAGTTATAAATTACCACGTGTTTAGGATGATCTGCGAGTGTTTTGAGAGTTTGTATCAGAGAGGCTTGTGCTTGTTGAAATTGTTCCGGGGAAGCGTTTCTGAAGTAATCCACTAAATCTTCAATTATTAAAACTCCACCATCCCTGTTTCTGATAAAAGATCTTACGGTTCTTGTTAAAGTATCGATATTTATTGGTTCCCGATCGCTTAATTTGTAAACCGGAATTCCTTTTTCTCCAAAAGCTTTAGCCAAAGCTCTTGTTACTGTGGTTTTCCCTACACCAGTCGGGCCAGTTAATAATATATTCTGTGGTTTTCCATTATCAGGATTATCAAAATGGGCAACAACATCATCTCTGAATTTTTCTATCCTTGATAATGTGCTTTCTTTGTAACCACCTAAATGTTCAACCCGTTCTTCTATTGATTTGTGGTCCCATATTTCAAAATCTACGAGAGCTTTCTCACGGTATCGGTCAAGAGGAAGAATTACGGTTCTTGGTTCAAGTTGAAAATATTCGTATAGTTTATTAACTGTTCTGTTGAAATATTCCATTCCTGTCCTCATTCTCGATACCATATCTTGCGGTTTTGCAGTTTCATAATCATAGGAAAAATTGAGCTTACCATCTTTAAAATATAATAAATATTTACCTGTGGCTTTAAATAACATTTCTCCATTACTATATACATAATCTTCCCTCGGAACACTCTGTATTAACTCTCCTCTTTCTCTCCGTTTTTTATATTCTCCAAGATCAGCCTCTGTTTCTGTTATTTCGATAGCTGGAATTGATTCACCATCAAGCGGAATTGAAAGTCTTCTTATCGCCTCAGGTCTAAGACCAGACGATGCAAATTCTAAGATATTACTTTCAATAGTATTAACTTGTTCTGTCTCTGGAGAAATGCATAAACCTCTAGCGCAGGCTATAGCTAGTTCCCGTGGTTCTTTGGGTTGAATTGCGGCAGCTTCTGCAGCAAGTCTTGATGGCAAAGAATTATCTGCGAATTCAACTTCGATTTTACTTGTATCTTCTTTTCTGTGTTTTGCATAATCTTTCTCAAGTTGAATATATTTAGTTCTTAAATTCATATAAGAAGCAGCGAAATCTGTTTTTTCAAGAGGATTTGTTACGTGATCTGCAGGGGTCATAGGTAGTGCGAATTCGGCAGACATTGCTTTTTTCCCAAATGTAATTCTGTTTCCGGTTACAGGTCCAAACACAGTTACGGGTGTCACTTCAAAAGTTTCTCCTTCTTCAGTTTCTCTAGCCATTAAAGCATCGGCTAAATTCGAAATTGAATCATTGTCGTAAAGTATTTTATTTGAAAACTCCCTATCCTCTTTTAATTCCCGCTCAAATGGATTTCCTGCAGAGCGTGCTTCCATTACCCGGTAAAGATTTCTCAAAATATATTCTGCCTGGGATTGTTTGACAGCATCCTGACTTTCCCAAAGAGATGTAACTGTGTGGGTAAATCTGTCAAAATTGCCTATATCTTCGTCTCTTACTTGATTTCTTCTGTCTAACATCTGCTGCGGAACGTGACTTACTCTTTTCAAGAAATCATCTTTACTGAAAAATAATTGACAACTCGCTAGATACTTATACACATCTGGATTTCTTAGATTTTCTCCAAAATGACGTAATCTAAGTATCTGTTTTCCGACTACAAGATTTCTTCTTTCTCTTTCTGGGACTGACATAAATAAAGTATGAGGTTACATGAATAGGTTGTCAAGGAATCGAGTGTTTGAAAAGATCTAATAAATTCGCGTGAAAAGAAATATTTAATTGACACTAAAATGTATTTATGTTTTACTTAAGTTAATGCCCGGACAATTTTTCAATTTTGGGAGGTATTTTCCCAAAAAATCTGATACTCCAGATCCAGCCAATCCTCCACAAAAAACGGAAGGTTCGACTGTGGTTTCAAACAATGTTACTACAACCTCGACCTCATCCCCCACTCCGACAGGCTCTTATTCTGGTATCGGTTCGCCAAATGCTCCATCAATTGAAAAGGTGGCGACAACGGTTGTAAATAATCTGACGGATAAAAAAGAAGAAGTTTCAAAAGATTTAAAGCAGGCAGAAGCTCCAAAGAAAAACCCTTTTTTGGATAACAAAACAGATAATAAACCGGGGAGCAAAACAGGCGGAGACATTGATATGAACAAAAGGTCCGGAATGGATGTCCTGACCAGACTTACCCAAAGAGCCAGCGGCATCCTTATGCAGGCGGTAAACCGCGGAAAAGAACTTAAAATTCAGTTTATCGATACGGAACACGTCCTTTGGGCGCTTCTTCACGATTCGAGCATTTTCCAGATAATTTCAGAGCTGAAAGTGACCCCCAAAGATATTCAGGACGAGCTGGAAAAAAGTTTTAAACCGGGGAATTTCACCGGCAGTCCGCAGTTTTCCCCAAGGGTCAAAAGAATAATGGAGCTTTCGCTCACAGCGGCCCGCGGTTTGGGTTACGAATTTATTTCCCCGGAGCATATGCTTTTAGCTATTGTTCAGGAGGGAGAGGGTGCAGGCGCCCAGATGCTCAAAAAATATCATTTGGGAGAGAAGGAATTGGGACAGAAAATTACCGGCAAAAAAGCAGAAGATCGCGAAGAAGAGAAAAAAGTCGAATCGTCACTTGAGCTTTATGCAGAAGATTTGACGAACAAAGCAAGACAGGGACTTCTTGACCCGGTAGTCGGGAGAAGCACGGAAATCGAACGCGCCATCCACATCCTATCCCGAAGGACGAAAAACAATCCTGTATTAATTGGTGACGCCGGTGTGGGTAAAACAGCTATTGTTGAAGGATTGGCCGAAAGAATTGCCCGCGGGGACGTACCGGAAACACTGCTTAATAAAAGAATTTTATCTTTGGACCTTATGTCTCTGATTGCGGGTGCCAAAGCTCGTGGAGAATTTGAAGAAAGACTGAAAAATTTACTCAAAGAAGTAAAAGCTTCAAGCGGAGGAATTATTCTATTTATAGACGAAATACATAATATGGTGGGTGCCGGTTCCGGTGGAGAAGGAACAATGGATGCTTCAAATATTCTTAAACCGTCACTTGCCCGCGGTGAGCTGCAGGCAATCGGGACAACTACTGTCACCGAATACAGAAAATATATTGAGAAAGATCCTGCTCTGGAAAGAAGGTTCCAGCCGATTCTTGTGGCAGAACCAACTGCTGATCAGGCAATAGAGATGGTGAGAGCTATCCGGGACAAATATGAAGCTTTTCACAGGGTCAAAATTTCTGATGAGGCTATAGAAGAAGCGGTCAGACTTTCTCAAAGATACATCGGTGACCGGTTTTTACCCGATAAAGCAGTTGATTTGATAGATGAGGCAGCAGCCTCCGTCAGGCTTCCGGCAATTTCGCTTCCTGAGGAAATTAAGACGACCCAGGACAAACTGGCAAGGCTCGATACAGAAAGAAAAGATGCGGACAAATTAGGGGACGGAGTTCGTGTGGTGAATTTAGAAAAACAGATTGATGATTTCCAAAGCAAACTAAAAAACTTAAACGAAGAATATACATTACAAAAATCCACGACCACTAATGTGGTTAAACCGGAAGTGATCGCCCAGATTATCTCCCGCTGGACCAATATCCCGATCAGCCGCTTGACTGAGTCAGAATCAGAAAAACTGATGAGTCTGGAAAACCTTATCCACAAAAGAATTATCGACCAGGAAAATGCGGTGGGGGCTATCGCTGAGGCAGTCAGACGCGGTCGTGCGGGGCTAAAATCAAACAAAAGGCCTATTGGATCATTTATTTTTATGGGCCCGACAGGTGTTGGGAAAACTGAGCTTGCCAAGGCGCTTGCCGAAATTCTTTTTGGCAGCGAGGAAATGATTGTCCGTCTGGACATGACGGAGTATATGGAAAAACACGAAGTGGCTAAATTAATTGGTGCCCCTCCGGGGTATGTGGGTTATGATGAGGGCGGACAGTTGACGGAAGCAGTGAGACGGAGGCCATATTCAGTCGTCCTTTTTGATGAGATCGAAAAGGCTCATCCAGACGTTTTCAACATATTAATCCAGGTCCTGGATGACGGCCGTTTGACGGATAATAAAGGGCATACGATTTCTTTCAAAAACACGATTGTTATCTGCACTTCAAACATAGGAACCGGCTTAATACAAGGAGAACTATTAAGACCTGGAACCAAGAACCGGGAACCCAGAACAAAATTATTTAAAACTTACACCATTTCCCCTACCGGGCGGGAAATTATCACACTAAACGACAGGTTTTGGGAAAAAGGGAAAGAAGATAAAGTCTGGAAATCCGCAGTTTTATCTGATTATTTTGCCGGTTCTACAGCAAACGGAAAAGAAGGAGAATTTCCAAAAGACGGCATTGACACACACGTAATTTATCCCGACGGATCTGAGTGGATTACCTGCGGGAGCAAGGCGCTGTTTAGAACATCCACTGTCTCCAAAGAATGGAAAGCTCTGAACCTGTTGGACATGGTGAAAGATCATGTGGTGGTCAATGCAATGCCCGATAAACCTGAGGAGCAGCTTCCTACCGCTTCTCTCGACACACACTCTCTATCCCCTGCTTTTGTCCAGATGGTAACTCACGAGGACAGATTTTGGAAAAGAGAAAATATTAAAACAACCGATTGGATGACTGGAAAGTTAGAAGACTATCTGGGAGGATCGGTGGTGGTAAAAGATGAAGATGTTGACAAAATTAAAAATGAAAAATTAAAAATTAAAAATGTATCAAAAGATGAGAAAATAAAAGGTTCAGAGAAAACAAATAATGATGACGCAGAAACAGCTCTTCAAAACGCACAGAATGTAATTTTGGATGAAAAACTTCAGCTTCCTGTTAAAGCCTGGGACCTGCATCTTTTCTCTCCGACAGGCGAAGAGATTATTATATTTGGCGACCGTTTCTGGAAAAGGACGAGTTCAGATGTTAAACAGTGGACGACAGGACTAGTGAAAGAACTTTTCAAGGAAAATAAAGTGAACGACGAGAAATACCTTTTACCTGTTGAAAGCGGTGAAGAGGAAAAAAGGGAACAGGAATTCGATGAAGAGGCTAAATTTCAGAAACTTTCAGAGCAGCTTCTTGGGGAACTTCGGAAGTTTTTCCGGCCGGAACTTTTAAACAGATTTGATGAAGTGGTAGTTTTCCGGCCGCTTACCCTTGAACACATGAGCCAGATAGTAGAGCTTCAATTTAAAGGTTTGGGCAAACTGCTTTCGGAGCAAAATATTGCGATCCAGGTAACGGATAGCGCCAAAAAAGAGATAGCGATAGAAGGTTTTGACCCGGTCTATGGAGCCAGGCCGCTTCGCCGCACCATTCAGAGAGTGATCGAAAACCAGATCTCTTCACTGCTTATTAAAGGTTCTCTTGCTACCGGTGATACCGTTCTGGTGGATTATGACGGCAACGAATTTGTCTTTGACGTTAAAAAAATGGTCTATAAATCTCATGCGGAAAAAGAAAAAGATAATTTAAAACCATATAAATGCAATTATTGCGGAAAAGAGTTTAAGACAGAAGTTGTCAGAAATGCAACTACAATTTGTCCTTTCTGCGCCGGGACCAGCATTACGGAACTTAAAGAAGTCCTTCGACAAGCTCAGGATGAAAAGTTAAGCGAAGAAGAAAAGCTTCTGGCACAAAATGTTGTGACTACGCCTGTATCAACTACTCCTCCTGTTCCCCCTGATGGCAAAGTAACAGATGGACAGCCTGTTGGGGTTAAACCGGCTGAAGAAAATAAACAACCGGACTTGGGACAATACTTTGGAGAAAGCAAAAATCCGGACGCAACTGTTCAAAACCCTGTTTCTTCGTGATAGTTAATGATAAAATAAAC
>Ga0075686_17_pt1 | contig 17411 bp, 14 predicted proteins | sample RifGroA2_FD_67688 | JGI IMG/M metagenome (GOLD analysis project Ga0075686, IMG submission 67688) | Microgenomates (Gottesmanbacteria) bacterium GW2011_GWA2_41_12
GATATCGGAGAGCCGGATGCGGGAAATTCGCTTGTCCGGTTCAATCGGGGGTTTCAGATATTATTTACAAACTTTAATATTTAGGAATCTACCATGAATCATTTACCAGGGAGAATTATATTTGGTTTAGCTATGATTGCAGATGCGTTTTCTGATTTTGCCGATTGTTTTTCCGGTAAAAATCTTATTTATGATTTTCCCAAAAACAAACAGGGGTTTGTAGAAAGTTTAAGGAAACTTACTGAGGTAGGAGACATTGAGAAAGTTATATCCAAAGGAGAAGTCAACTATCGTTTGACTGTAGCCGGTCAGGAAAAACTCATTTACCACTTACCTTTTTTCCGTTACCAGAATTCCTCCTGGGATCATTTATGGCGTATCATTATCTATGATATACCGGAAAAACGGAGAGCATTTCGTTCGGGTCTCAGACGTAAAATTGTATCGCTTGGTTTTGGACAATGGCAAAAGTCTGTATGGGTGACGCCGCATCCTGTTGCTTCCGCTCTAAGAAGCTACCTGGAAACATCAGACTGTTTGGAGTTTGTCCAACTTTATGAAGCCCGAAGCCTTATTGGAGACGAGAAAGAGTTATCCAGAAATATCTGGCATTTGGGCGATCTGGAAGTAGAGTATCATAAATTTATAACGAGCCTGGAGAAAAACAATACCAAAAAAGAAAAAAGATTAATTCTGAGAAAATATTACGAGCTTCTTCTTGCCGATCCGGGTTTGCCCAAGGAGTTGTTGCCGAAAAACTGGATAGGTTTTCAAGTGAAAAAGCATATTTCCAAACTATTAAAAGAAAATCATTCATGCAAATAGTGGTCCGATCGGACCACTATTTGCATAAGCTAAAATTATAATTTTCTATTTCCTTTGATTGCACTTATTGGTAGGTTTTGGTCCCGTCATCGGTATCATGTTATTCCGACTCATGATGAAGTTAAAATAAGGAGAGTCGTAGAAGCGAGAATTAACCATCGATTTAAGGATGGGAAATTGGAATGAGCAAACCGGTATCAGCAAAGACAGAACTTCGGTTAAGAGGAAGAAGAGAGAGCGGGATGGGGGTTTAGGAATTTGTCAGAAAACGATTTTGTCTGATTTGATGAGATTTATAAGTTCTCCTGTTTTGGGGTCTCCAGGAAATAATTTCCCGTAGGTTTCGAGTGTAGTAATTGCGCGGTCTTTTTCTCCTTTCCTCAGATATGCTAAAGTCAGGTTAAAATAGGCAGGGGAGAAGTATTTGTCCATCTTTATGGCTTTTTTATATTCATTTATAGCCTGGTCGTACCGTTTTAACTGTACATAAATATTTCCGAGATTATGATGCGTTTGTGGATAGTCGTCTGATAAAGAGATGGATTTCAGATATTCTTTTTCCGCTTTTTCGTACTGTTTAACATCTGCGTAAGCCATGGCGAGATTATTGCGTACCCTGGCGCTACCGGGTGAAAACTTTATTGTTTGTTCATAGAAGGTGATTCTGTCTTTCCAATCTGAATTTCTGGAGATTGTCCGGAGGCTTAGGGATATAACGATTATAACTATTATAAATATAGTCAAAGACCGAAAGTTCTTTTTGGAAGCCAAAAAGGAGAAAAAACAGGAAACAAAGAGAAACACTCCGACTGAGGGAATATACATCCAGTGTTCGGCAATGAGGGAATTGAGCGGAACTAATATATTCGAAACCGGAAGAAGGGTGAGGAGGATCCATGAGACTGAAAAAAGTATTAACTTATTTTTTCTAAGTAAAATAAGCAATGCCACCAGCATTGATATTAAAATAAATCCCAGAAGCGGCATGGGATAAAGCAGAGAAGTATAGACAGGGTTAGTCCTTTCCATGAAAAGATGGATTGGAGCAATGAAAAGGGACAGATAGACAGGGAGAGTAGATAGAAAGGTGAAGAAACGGTAAAAAATATTGGTCGTAAAAAGATTGTTGGAGTTGTAAAAATTAAGCGTATTCTGGAAATTGAAAACAGTCAGTCGGAGGAAGAAATAAATAAGAGAAATTATTAAAAGGAAAATTGTAGTTTGCTCAGGTCGGACAAAAATTATTTGACTTTGCGAGTCGCTCGCGAAAGAGTTTAGTTTTCTATCCGTATTCGTCGTCGCTCGCTTTCCCTTCGGCGCAAAGATCAAATAATTTCTGTCACTCCCCGCAAACATAAGATATAATAATGAAATAATCCCGGGTAATATAATTGTGCTTTCTTTGGAGAGAAGGGCCAGGATAAAGGATAAATATATTGCTAAATTGTTCCATTGTTTCATTGCTTCATTGTTGAATAATTTTTTGAGAAATAAATATACAGTGATAAGCATAAACATCAGTCCCAGGAGATCTGTGCGGCCGGCTATATAATCGACGGCTTCTGTCTGGATGGGGTGGATGAGAAAAAGTAATGATGTTAGAAAGGGAATGGTTAAATGGTTAAATGGTTTTATGGCTGATTGCTGATCGTTTACCCTGAGCGAAGTCGAAGGGCTGATTGCTGATTGTATTTTTTTAAGTATCAAAAATATTAATATCGCGTTAAAAATATGGATTATTATGTTGATGAAGTGATATCCGACAGGCCAGAGGCGCCAGATGTGGTATTCTATCCCGTAGGATAGTTCCAGAATTGGCCGGTATTGATTACTTACCACACCGGCGCCGGCTACCTGGTTTTCGGTAAATAGTTTTGGCCAGAGAGAGATATGCCGGATGTAGGAGTTATTGATAATATTTTCATCATCGTCCCATACCAAAGTGTTCCTGAGACTATTCCCCCAGACGAGAAAGCCTATGATTATCAGCAGAAAGACAATCTTTTTGTTAGTTACAGTTTTCATTCCGTTATTTTATTATACTAAGGGCTCGTTCGACCCGATGTCAATCGGGACGATTACGGCCCTTTGTGCCGAACCGATACAATAAAGTTATTATCGGATGCGGCCTAAATTCCAATCTTGACAACCGTATATACATTATATATACTTAGTATACATGAACACAGCTGTCATAAATGTGAAAGTTGACCCCAGGATAAAGAAAAAAGCCCAGAAAGTGGCTTCTGAGTTGGGGTTTAGTTTAAGCAGTCTGATAAACGCATATCTCCGTGACATTATCAGAACGAAAACCGTGAATTTCAGTGCTGCAGATGAAAATCCTTCTGATTATTTGATAAAATCTCTAAAAGAAGCAGAAAAAGATATCAAAGCTGGTAGAGTATCTCCCCGTTTTGACAACGCAAATGATGCCACCAAGTGGCTGAATAATCCGAAGAAAAAATATGCAAATCAGGTTTAACAGAATTTTCGTCAAACAGTACCAACGGGCAGGGAGAAAAATTAAATCAACATTTGACTACCGGTTGCAGCTTTTTCAAAAAGATATTTATAATCCTATATTAAACAATCACAGCTTAACCGGAGAATATAAATATTGTCGAAGTATTAATATTAACGGTGACTGGCGGGCGATTTATAGAGAGGATAGAGAAAATGATGAAATTGTGATAACATTCCTAGCATTGGGTACCCACAGTAAGCTTTATAGATAAAACATGTGTTTACACTAAAAATTTTCTTCAGAAAATTTTTATGTGCGCAATTGGGTTTACTGGGTTTACCCTGAAAAAATTGTGCACAATTTTTTTAGGGCCCGTAGGCTACCGGTAGACTGACTCCATGGCATGGAGTAGAAAGGGGTCCGATTCCCCTCGGGTCCACTAAAAATTTTGTTCGCAAAATTTTCAGTGTAAACACTCTTCTTTTACCTGAATTTGCTTTTATAAAGGATTTAGGCTATACTACCCTAAGTCAAATCTTTTTCGTTCCTAGGGTTGTTCCTACGAAGGTTCCTTCTAAAGGCATCCTGGATCAGAAAGGTCACAAAAAACGCTAAACACACTTAAGTTTCGTTAAGCGTTTTAAGGAGGTGAATACCAGGATGCAATCTTCAAGTTTTCAAGATCAGACACTAGTTTGTCGTGATTGTAACAAACAGTTTACATGGACCGCCGGAGAGCAGGAATTTTATGCCAAAAAAGGCTTTAACAATGCTCCGACCCGATGTCCGGACTGCCGCGCCAAAAGAAAAGCAGATAGACTCTCAAGTCGCAAGATGACAGAGATTACCTGTTCCAGATGCGGTGCCCACGATACTGTTCCTTTTGAGCCCAGAGGCGATAGGGAAGTACTTTGTAAAAAATGTTTCATGGAAGCCAAGCAAGGAGGAGGAGTTTCTCCCACCCAGCCAGTAGCCGTTTCCGAGGAACCAGCAGTTGAAGCGTAATTTTTGATACATTCGATAAACTCAGTATCAATACTGAGCGTAGTCGAAGTATTGATTTATCAAAACCTAAAAGGAGCCCTCACGGGCTCCTTTTTTGTGGACAATTCTTATTTTTACGACTTCAGACACGATCGTGTTTGAGGTGGTGATTTCTGGCTTTTCTGATTTTAAATATTAAGAAGGAAATGACAGCAATAATTTCCAGCACCAGTAATATTACTTTTAACCTGTTCGGTTCATACGTGAAAGAAACTTCATGGACTCCGGGAGTGATTTGCACGGCACTAAAAAATGGGAAGGCGGTGTAGATTTCTTTCACCGGTACTCCATCGACAGTTGCAATCCAGTTGGGGTGGTAGGTCATTTTAAATATGCTAAAACAGTTGGCGCAATCAGGGGGTACTGAGACTTTGGCAGAATATGTTTGTTTATCTACTCTCTGGGAAAGTATTTTGCCGGCAGGAGTTGCCTCGGGTCTATAGAAAGGATCATCCTTAAAAATATTGTAAACCTGTCCGTTAAATTTATAGCTGACAGTATCCAGCATATCTATTATTTTAATATTTTCAAACGGCGGTTTTTTCCCTTCGACAGAAAGCAAAGGGTAAGATTTATAGTCGGGAATCGGTCCTGCCATCCAGTATTTGACGGCATTGAGAAATGTAGTTTTGTCAGAGTTTACGAATATATTGCTTCTTCCGATGTCAAAATATCCCGAGGTCGGGACTTCGTAGACATTGTAGGGACCGTATGTTTTGAGTAGGCTGAATTTATTCAGCGGCAGTGGTGCATCTTTGGGAGCAACCACATATTTCAAATTATACAAGTCGTAGTCACGCAGATTCTGTTCGTTTATATGCTGTTCATTTTCTGAGTTTGGAGACCAGGTCTCAGGGAGAAATCCCATCGTTTCAAATCCGTTCACCGAAACCATCATATACATATAGGTCGATCCGACTTTGAAATTATGTCCCCAGTTGCCTCCCCGTCCTACATACATCCTCTCTGTCGGCAAAGTTTTGAGATATGAAAGAAGCTGGTCTAAATTGCCCTGGTTTGCATAATATTCCTTATTTGACTCCGTAATCAGTTTCCCGTTGTACGAATTGTAATTTAAAGTCTGCCGGATCGTGTAGTTGTAAATGAAAACAATGATTATAGTAGCAAGAACAACTGAAGCCCATTTCCCATACCGAAATAAACCCTCGGGAACAAATTTTTCAAACACTCCCGGTTCACTTTGCTCCCGTAAGTCTTTGGCCAAGTGGTGAGTTCCAAGTAGATCGGACCCCACGGGATTTAGGTCGGTTTTCAAAATTGTCCCACTCAGATTTATTTCTTCCAACTTTTGACTTTTGATCTGCATTTTTGACTTTTGACCTTTGACTTTTGATTTATCGGATAAGGCTTCTAAGACAATTTGACTAACGAATATCACTTTACCAATACCCTGGTTTAACAAGTTTACTATTGTCTCAATTCCGACAGGAATTAAAAATAATGCCGCCAGGTGAAGCCCGACTATAAAACGGTGCAAGTGGAAATCCTTCATGCCCGGGATAAGGTCGATGAGTCCTCCCCACGTGGTTCTGCCGAAAAATAGTAGAAACCAGAATGGGAAAAGCAGGGAAAAAGCAAAGTATTTTTTACTTTTAAATAATGCAAAGAAACCAATTAGGACCAGTATAGTCAGTATCGGTATACTCCTCCCGAAATCAAATATCTGGCCGTTTTGCAGCTGTTTCACTACCTCATAGTATCCGTAGGAATTAAATTTCCAGGGAGGGTCCCAGAAAGATATCAGATGATAGCGTGATCCGAGGAAAAACGGGATGATCCAATAAGACAAAAGAGCAAATGTAAGGGAAAATAGAAATAAGAGCCTTTTTACCCTCTGGAAAATATGGGAAGGTCTGAAATCGATAAAAACAAAGACGAAGAAAGAAAGCAATGTGATAAACCCTATTCCCAGATGCCCGGCAACAGAAAGAACGGTGAATAAAAGTGCAGGCTTAAAATATTTGTTATCGGAAAGGTACCGATAGGTGAAAGCCAAAGCCAGTGGGGCAGTGATGACACTGAATAGTTGGCTTGATAATCCATAACCCCGCCACAGCCAGGAAACGACATCGATGCCGTATAAGCCATCCGTGGAAATATGCATGGCAAAAAGGGCACCGAGTCCTGCCGTAATCCAAGACAAACCGAGTACTTTTATCCCCCAAAACACAGAAAGCGGTATGAGAGAGATAAGTAAATAGACCAGGAAATGATAATAATCAAAAAGAGAAACAGGCAAAAATATTTTTACCATATGCCACGAGGCAACTATGGCAATTTGCGGGATATGGGAGTAGTAGAAGGGGAGGGGGAAGCCTTCCTGCCAGTTGGGCACCCAATGGTCTACCAGGTTTGGCAGACATTTCAAAGATAAAGGACACCCGTAGTTTTCCCAGATCCAGTTGGTCCTATTTACCAAAGCAAACTGGAATATATTGTCATTTGGGTCCAGTTTGATGGTAGTCTCGGGTTTAAACCAGACCAGATTGGATGCGATAGAAAAAAGAAGAAGAAAGATAGAAAGATATTTTGTTATTCGATTAAGATTCATAATAAATTTTTAATTTTTAATTTTTAATTTGAAATCACATGTAACTTCGTTACAGTGTAAACAATTTTTAATGAATTAATGTTTAAAAATTCAAACATTTCAAATTTTGATTTGATTAAAAATTTCAAATTAAAAATTAAAAATTATTTATACAGAATTGGCCCCAGCCAGTCGGCATGGTCATCTTTTATGCCGTCTCCGGCGTCCGTCACATCCAACTGTAATTTTTTTACCCCTTTTATATTTATTTCCATGTGTCTAGGGAGATCAAACTTAGTCACTTTTGGCGACGTAAAAAGAAGTTTATCATCCCCGTAAACTTTAAAATATACAGACGCAGCGGCGCCAGCCTCCGTATCGATGCCGTAATCAGTGGAAAATTTACTGAAGTTTTTATTTAAGTCATAAATTATCGTGGAATTGGCATGTGTTCCGATGCCTTTTTTGTAAAAATAATACTGGGTGGAGAGGAAGTTCCAGTTTTTCCACTTATCATAGGAATTGACACTCATATTATATTGCATGCTTCCGTATCCCTGGTAGGCAGCGGTTGGCCAAAGGGAAGTGAGGGGAATCTGTTTTTTGACAAAATATGAAAAGTTTTTTCCGGAAACAGCTACCATTACAAAAAAAGCGGCAATAAAAGGCAAAAACAGTGAAACTTCTGATGCTGCCAGGATAAACAATGTTCCAAAGAGAATTATATGGAGAATAGAACTAAGAATGGTAGCAGGTATGGAAATGAAAAGTGAGAGTACGGGAAGCGCATTAGTCGGATAGTTGAGGGCAAAGCCGGTATTGATGTTGTATAGAATAGCCAGTGAAAGGAAGAAGTACAGAAATAAAGTAAACTTCTGTTTTTTGTGTGACAGAAAGGGAATTAGAAATGGAAGGAAAGCAACAATCGGGAAGCTATATCTTTCGTGGCTTTGAGTAGTGAAAAGGAAAAATCCAAAAACGGATAAGCACAGTCCCAGTATGAAGTTTCCCGGTTTCGGTTTTATCCATACCAGAAACATCACGAACAGGTAAACTCCGGAAAAAAGGATAAGCCCCATGGTTTTTGCATTGATAATACCCATTGCCAGAAGTTTATCCGAGACATCCATGCCGCGGCCTCCTGCCACAATCCACCAGAGGTTATGAGCATTGAGCGACATGAGGGGAAACCAGTCAGCGTTGGATGTCAGAAGATAAAGGACAGTGTCTAAGTCTTTGGCCAAAACAAAGGGGAATGTCCCGACCAAAAAAGCAATGAAAGACCAGAAGATACTTTTTTTCAAAGTTTCAAAGTTATAGAACCTCAAAATGAAAAGGTAAAAAACCGGGATATAAATGATATTTTGCAGTTTGGTGAGTGCACCGATTATAAAAATAAATGAAGCCAGCCCCGGTTTTTTATTCAGAAGAAGTATTACAGCAACTATAGTAAAAAGTACACCGAATGAATCCACCTGTCCCCAGATGGCTCCGTCGAGTATGGAAACGGGATTAAATAGGTATAACGAGGCAAGGAATAGCGGAGGAGGGAAATGATCAGAGAGAAATGGAAATTTCTTCCTTGAAAAGAAAATATATATGAGCGCTCCTATAGCAAGGTCAGACAAAATTGCGGGAAGTTTGGCGATGATCAGGAAAAGATAGTTGTGGTTGTACCAGTATTGGTTGAAGTTGTGAGGATCCGCAAAAATCCGGTAGACAATGCCCATAAGATAAAGTACATAACTAAATGCAGGAGGATAATTAATATTGGTATTATGCGCCATCCAGACGATGCCGTGGTCGGCAGCGGCGAGGCTCCAGCTTTTCCAGAAGGAAATATCCGCCTCAAACCCGGGATTTCCCACGAACATCATTCTGATTATGAAGGCCAGAGAGAGAATGAGGAGAAATTGAAAAGTCCTTTTTGACATCGAATAAATTTTAACAGAAGGATGTCAGGAAGAGGAAGTGTTAAATTGATTTTTTGAATAGAAAACCCGCTCGTCCGGAAAAAAGAGCGAATTCTTTTTTTCAAACTAAGCGGGTTGGATAAATATTTCCAACCTGCAAAGTAATCTCCGGTTAAAGGGACAGTTTTTAACCGTAAATATATGTGCAGGTTGGAAAAGGATAGGGAGAATGGAATTGTTTGGGGGAGACCGTCTTCGGTCTCCCCAAGTTTCATCGTCGGCCCTCCCCCATGGCGGTAAACCAGATCCCCATGGGGATCGAAAATAAGACGAACGAAATTGCTACTGCGTAGAAAAAAGAGCTGGGATCATGTCGGATAAACTCTGACATGATCACTACTACAATCGCTCCTCCGATTGTGGCAATGAAAATCATCTTAGGGCTCAGCTTCTTCCGACTTCTTTTGGGTTTTGGCTCCCAGAGCCAATACCCAAATAAGAACGTTAGGAATAGACCTCCTAACGTTCCTCCTCCCCAAAGGACCATACGAATGTCCGATGGGGACCGTTCCAGCGCTCTAACAAACCCTGAAACCACTATCAGGGCGATGAGCGCGATCGTTCCGAAAAAAATCCGTCGAGTAGTCATTTTGGCCTCCTATATATTTTCTTCAAATTTCAAAGTTCTTATTTTTCCAAAAATAACCCGGAACCGTTTCCGGGCAGATAAGGGAAAATAAGGAGAATTATACGCTAATTAACACTATAGGTCAAGGTGTGGAATGAAAAGTTAAAATTTTATTTATCCGGTGTCGGTGTGGCGTAGAATTGGTTGGCCTCGTATTTTACCGAATCGATAATGCGGTTAAATACTTCCGGGTCCTTCATTCCCTGTGTATTGGTAAATGGTGTAACTTTTGCTACTCCTTTTAAGCCGGAGAAAAATTTATACCAATTCCTTACGTATTCCAGCTTGGACATTTCTACATATTTAGGATCCCTGCTGCTTATGATTTCTACATTTACCAATATGTTATTTTGCGGAGGGATATTGCCCCAGGCGATAGCAACGCTATCTGTGGTATCACCCGGAAAAACTACCATGGGCAAAGTGGAAGGATATTTGAAAATATAAGGATAAATTTTACCGCCGAAGTCTGACCATGTGACAGAAGGTGCCACAGTGAAACGGGTAGGGGCGGTAGGAGGTTGCTGTTTCACTTCCGTGGGACCGAGGTACGTAACTCCTCCCGGAATAGTAAGTCCGCCTGACCGGTTTTGGGAATATAGATAACTTCCGTATGTCACAGCTCCCAGTATCACTACACCGACAGCCGTAAATATGGCTACTTTTTTGATATCAATATCTTCTGTTTCTTCCCGATTTTCCATAATAATTCAAGATTAATAAAAGAATGGTTTAATGCTAAAATTGTAATAAGCCCGGCGTATATCGTCAAGAGGGAGCATTAAATGAAAAAAATATTATTTATTTTCCTATTTTTAATCCCTGTTATTTTTCCTCTATTTACGAAAGAGATTTTGGGTTCGGCTGATAATCTGGCGCATCTTTTCCGTCTGGTAAACCTTGACAGGAGTATTTCCGAAGGAAACCTTTTTCCGCGTTGGGCAGGACTCGCGGGCCATGGGCTGGGGGCGCCGGTTTTCAACTTTATATACCTGCTGCCTTATTATTTGACAGAGCTTATACATCTTCTGGGTTTTGGTTTCCTTCTTTCTTCAGAGATTTTTATGGCCATCACAATTATTTTCTCTTCTTTTTTTATGTATCTCTTTTTAAAGGAATATCTGGGTGAGTGGGCGTCACTGGTTGGATCAATAGTTTATGCGTACATCCCTTACCATCTGCTCTCAATTTATCTTTACGGGGATTGGGGAGAGATACTTTCTTTTGTCGTTTTGCCCATGCTTTTTTGGGCGGTGACTAAACTTTCGCGAGAGCCGAAACGATTATGGATTTTTCTGACAATAGTGAGCTATGCGGCTTTTATACTGACTCATAACCTGTTTGTTTTAATTTCCTCTGTGGTTCTCATAACATTCATTCCCTTTATGGGCTATAAAAATAAAAAATCACTCCTTTTCATTTGTTATTCACTTATTTCTGCAATCCTTGTCACTGCCTGGTTTTGGCTGCCTGCGCTTTTTGAAAGCCGTTATATAAATTATGTAAAGCTGGCGGCAGAAGAAGCCGGGAAAAGAAACTTTTTTTTCCAAAGTGTGGCCCCCATTGTCAGAAATAGCCTGGATCTCCTTCTCCTTAAACAACCGGGATATTATTCATGTAACCATAGAATAATGATATTCTCTCTATTCTGGTTTTTCTTTTCTCTTTTTCTGACCCGAGCGAGTTCCGCGTTTCTCTGGAATAATATTCCCGGGATGAATATGGTGGCATACCCTTACCGCTTTTTATTTATAAATACTTTTATGGGGGCGATACTTAGTGGAATTTTTATAGACTACTTACTTAAGTCACCCAGGTCACTTAAGTTAAAAACTTTTGCCTTTTGCCTTTTGATTTTTGCCTTTATATGGCAAGGGTTTATATACACGAGGCCAAAAATAGACTATTTTAACTTTCCTACCTCATACTTTCAGACAGAGCAGACTGGGATACTAGCCCCCTGGACTTTTAAAAGCATGGCCTACACGGAGTTTCTGCCGCCAACGGCCGATACTGATTTGTTGACAAAGTTAGACCAAACAGGAGAAGTGCTTCCCAAAGTGGAAATTATTGAAGGCAGAGGGAATATAAAAGTGGAAAAAAACATCACTGAGCAGCTAGCTTTTAACATTACTTCGGAGGAAGGTACAAAAGTCCGGGTTAATACTTTTTATTTCCCGGGGTGGATAGGGAAAATAGACCAAAGTCCCGTTTTGCCGGGTCTTGAGGAAGATGGAAGAATGAGTTTAAATATTCCGAAAGGTATTCATAAAGTGGAAGTCTTTTTCGGAGGCACTCCAATCCGGTCAACCGCGAAAATACTTTCTATTGTCTCGTTGATATTCTTATCCCTGATCTATTTTAAAAGATATATTTAATAGAAAACATGGTCCGATCGGACCACTATTTGCATAAGCTAATTATTATGAAAGTGCTTTACCGGGAATGGGTTGCAGTTGCAATAATAATATTTACACTTATATCTTTAGCAGTCCTTCCATTACTGTACTGGGTTGCGCTTTCCGGTTCCGATACTGTATTTCCCCTTATCCATAATTTCCGGCTGGACTATTTTTATTATCTTCATCTTATGAAACAGGGTCTGGACGGTAATTTACTTGTCATTTCCAGATTTACTCCCGAAAATTTTACTCCGAGGCTGGGGATGACACTGTTTCCGATACTTGGTAAATTATCAGTCTTTCTGGGAAGCAATCTGCCTCTTACATACACTCTTTCGAGAATAGTTTTCGGTATAGTTCTTCTTGCCGTGATCTATAAATTTATCCGGCTCGTTTATCCTGAGAGTAAAGTAAAACGAGTCGTTTCCTTTCTTTTTGTTTCTTTTTCCTCTACCTTTTGGTTTGTGAGAAATGATGGGGGGAAGTTGTTGGTAGAAAATGCTTTCGGCAACTGGACGAGCTTTGATACACTTCATAGGGCAATATTTCTGCCGCACCATCTTCTTTCCTATATCTCGATGGTTTTGGTCTTAATTTTTCTTTTCGGAAAAAAAAGATCCGCTCCAATCCTACAAGGCAATGCCTTGTCACAAGGCATTGCCTTGCGGGAGAATTTCTTAATTGCATTTTTTACGATACTCTCCGGACTGACTAATCCCGGTACTTTTTTGGGATTAGGAATGATAGTTTTTTTTAGCGGATTTATTCTTCATGCAAATAGGTCCGGCTTTCGACTATGGGCTTCTTTGCGCCTCCTGCGAGGTCGGACCTCGTTCTTTGCCGCGTTTGTTCTAACAGTTTTTTATCTTAACTGGCTGCAAAATACCAATTTTCCATGGACGGCCGTCCGGGATGAGGAGAGGAAGTGGGTTTTTGCAGTCACATTTCCGGATTATCTGGGCGGCATTGGACCTTTATTTTTCCCGGCAGTTGCGGGGATATTTTTTTGGGTCAGACAGAAAATTAGCACCATAAAAGTTGTGACTCTGATATGGTTTATCGTTCCTTTCATAGGATTATTTATACTCCCCGGTCTTCTTCCTGTTTCAAACCAAAGATTATTTGAGTGGGGACATTATATACCGATAGCCATATTAGCCGCCGAGGGGATATTTGAGGTTACCAGGAGGATTGGCGGAAAGAAATTACTTTTCAGTTTATTAATTTCTCTTTTTCTTTATAGCGGAATTTCGATATACGGGACACTGGTTCATGATTTTGGTGTGTTTGATCCGAACGTCTACAATATATATATTCCCAAAGATATTTTCCCCGCTTTTGCCTGGCTGGACCGAAATACACCGGAAAATTCCGTAGTTTTGTCCCAGGGGTATATGGGAAATCTTATCCCTGCCTATGCTCATAATAAAGTGGTGGTGGGCCATCCGACTCTCACTTACAAAAGCGCGGAGAAAGATCAGGAAGTCGGGAAATTTTTCCGGCAGGATAATATGATTTTTTCCAAAAATATGATTGACAAGTATAATGTTTCCTATATTTTTTTCAGCCTGGATACTCCTCCCCCAAATGAAGAATTTCTGAAAACGCTTGGGACAAAAGAGGTTTTTGCCAGTGAAAAACTGAGGATATATGAAGTAGAATCAATTCAACAATGAAACAATTTAACAATGTAACAATTGGAAAGCTGTTTTTTGCTTTATTATCAATCTTTCTCGTCATATTCTCTTTTTCGCAGACGATTTATCAGTATGTAAATAGGGGGAATGTGGCGGAGGGGAAAGAGGCGGTAATTGAACACAATTACACATATGATTACAACTTCTATTTATCCAGGATCAGGGAAGGGCAGGAGGGCCATTGGACAGTGGTTGAAAAATATACGGCAGAGCCGCACAGCGGATCACTCCTCCAGGTATTTTACCTTTATATGGGAAAGCTCGGAGGAATGATTGGACTAACTCCTCCGGTTATCTATAACGTTCTACGCGCAATATTAGGATTTTCACTTTTATATTTAATCTCCCTTTATATCAGTGATATTTTTAAAACCCGTAAATTATGGATGCAGGTGATGATATTTCTTTTGGTGGTGACAGCGTCCAGCTGGCCGTCTGCTGTCGTCTGGGTGAAAGGTTGGCCCAGGTTCGGAAACTACATGTCCTGGTGGTCGGCGATAGACACTTTTCAGAGAATTACTTTTATCCCGCATATATTACTCGGACAATTGGGAATTCTATTTTTTGTATGGAAGCTTGGGAATTTGACCAATAAGTCCAATTGGACTAATTGGATGTTATGGGGCGTGGGCGGATTTATCCTGGGAATAATTTTCCCATCGGCAGTAATTACCCTTTACGCAATTTTCTTCGTCTTGAGTGTGTTTGAAATAGTTCTCAATCACTCCGATTCCGTTAAAGCTGAAAACCAACGGACATTAATTCCCCGAATAATATTCTTTTTATTCTCAATTCCTTCTCTTCTATACATCCAACTTATCACAAAAATATATCCCTGGAAAAAGCTGGTGGAGTTTGATCTTATCCATCCGCTCCCTTTTAATTTCAACGAATACCTCAAGGCCTTGGGACCTCTGCTCATACTGGGGATTTTGGGAATGTTTGTAGTATTATTAAAACGGGAAAAGAAATTATTTCCAATGGTTTCCTGGGTTTTGGGTCTTGGGTTATTGTTTAAAGTATTCTCCTATATCCCTGCCCAAAGCCCTCTCCGGTTTACTGAGTCGGCGATGCATATACCTTTAGGAATTCTCGCTGGTTATTTGACTATCCAATTTTGGGCGTTTTCCAAAAGGCTGAAATGGAGTATAAGATTGCCTTTATATATTCTGACAGGTCTCTTGGCACTATTTCCAATAATAATGGGAATTAACTTCATGATTTCGACCAGGCTCTGGCTTATTGAACAGGCTGACCAGAGAATTATAGCCTCGTATCCAGCTGTTCCTGACGGTGTGTATCTGGCCAATCCGACTGCAGAGTTTATGGACGGTATGAGATTCCTACGGGATCATACGGATAAAAATTATGTTGTCCTGGGATATATTGCCACGGGTAATTTTATCCCTGCCTATGCGGGAAATACTGTTTTTATGGGTCACGCCAATACTCCATTTCTTGAAAGGAAAATTACGGAAGCCGAAAGGTTTTATGCGGGTAACAACCCGGATGCAGAGTTCTGGTTAAGAAATAACAACATAAGCCTGGTCTTCTACGGACCGGTAGAAAGGGAGTGGGGGAAAGTGGAAGACCTCTCGACCTTTTACCCTTTTTTTAAGGAAATTTATAAGAATAGCACGGTGAGAATTTATAGGGCGCTCTAAGTCAAAAGTCAAAGGTTAAAAGTTAAAAGTGCAAGTAAAAAGTTAAAAGTTTTTCACTTTTGATTTTTGTTTACCCTGTAAAATTTCATCAGAAATTTTGGAGGGACCTGGAATTTTGCCTTTTGACTTTTGCCTTTTGATTTTTTATGAAGAAACTATATTTTTTATTGCTCTCTATAACAGTACTACCCTTGGTCTATTTTCGTCTCGATGAGGGATTAAAAAGGCTTTACAATGCAGATGAAGTTTTTCATCTGCACTATGGATACCTTCTTTCGGTGGGGGAGCTTCCGTACAGGGATTTTTACATGCACTTTACCCCTTTTTTCCACTACACACTGGTTCCGTTTTTCAGGATAATGGGAGAAAATCTTGCAATCTATACTGTTGCCAGATTTTATGCGTTCATTCTTTTCCTTTTTACAATGCTGGTTACTTATAAGTTGGGAAAACTGCTTTTCGGGAAAGAGGTCGGATTGTTATCCGTTCTTACTCTTCTTGTGATACCGCTTTCTATAGAAAAACAAATAGAACTCCGTCCGGACAATCTGATGATCCCGGTATTTGTTTTGGGTACATATTTTTTCGTTCAGGGTCTGACCCTTCCGAGGGTCAGACCCTCCGATTATTTTAAAGCCTTTTTTCTTTCGGGACTGTTTCTGGGAATTTCTTTTTGGCTGCTTCTCAAGATCGTCCCCGGACTGGCAGGACTGGGGATCTCGTACCTTATAATATCCTTCTGGAGAAAAATTAACCGGAGAGAGATAATTGATGAAATTAAGATAATACTGGCGGGTTTTTTAATCCCCTCAGTTCCTGTTCTTCTATATTTGTTGCTGACGAATAATCTCACGATGGGACTCAAATCCATTTTTCTTTATGCGTATCTGGTCCAGCAGAATCTCTGGTTTCCGCAGAACATCATTTTTTATTTCAGACCCAACGACGTGATATATGGAACTTATAAAGGACTGCCGTGGTTTTTAAACAATTTCCTGTTTCTGATAATGTTTCTCGGAATTGCTCTTTTTACTGTTTTGGCCTTTTCCCAAAAAAATATTAAAGGAAAAATAAAATATTCTATACTGCCCCTGCCACTTATACTTCTGTTCCTGTACACATTTTTTATACGGACCGGGTTCCAGCAGTATTTCCTTCCGGTTTTCCCTTTTATGGCGATAATAGTCGCGAAAATATTTTGGGAGCCATATAATTTGCTTTTGAAAAAGCTCAAATTTTTGGCTTTATTATATCTTGTATCATTACTCTTTATTTTTGCTAAAAGCGGATATGATGCATGGATAAATAAAGCACTTTGGACCAACGACGAAATCATAAAAATTGCCGGAGAGGAACTGAGAAGGACCAATGCAGATGACAGGATATTTGATTTCAAAGGCCTTTATATTTTTCGCCGGGACGGGTATTATAACTGCTGCAATAACTTTCTGGAATATATTCCGGCGCTTCGCGACATGCTTCCTTCATTTATAGAGGATATGGAAAAAAATAAAACGAAACTGATAGTATTTACACCGGGATCTCCTTTTGATCGTTTTTCACAGAAGGAAGCGGATTATATTAAAACGCATTTTTCCCCAACAGATGATCCGATGATATGGGAAAGGATAAAATAATTTAAAAATTAAAAATAAAAAATTAAAAAAATGACAGATATAGACAAATTATATAAGGCGAGATTTTCCAAATACGAGAGAGTGAGGAAAAATGAGCTTTGGAAAGTGCTTTGTGAAGATTTTCTGCAACAATATATCGGGAAAGATGATGTTGTAGTAGACTTGGGGGCCGGAAGCTGCGAATTTTGCAATAATATAAATGCAAAAGAAAAAATTGCCCTCGATATAAATCCTGATATTGAAACAAAAGCAAATAAATATGTAAAAACAATAATTTCTCCGATTTCCTCTATAGATTCATCTCTCAGGAAAGTCCATCCGACAGTATTTTTTGCCAGTAATTTACTTGAACATTTGGGAAGCAAAGAAGAGGTGTTTGATCTTTTAAAAAAGATTTTCAATCTTTTGAGGGAGAGTGGAAAGCTACTTATCATGCAGCCGGATATCAAAAGGGTAGGAGGAGAGTACTGGGATTTTTTTGATCATAAGACTCCAATTACCGAAAAAAGTTTGATAGAAGTATTAA
>Ga0075686_18_pt1 | contig 10454 bp, 8 predicted proteins | sample RifGroA2_FD_67688 | JGI IMG/M metagenome (GOLD analysis project Ga0075686, IMG submission 67688) | Microgenomates (Gottesmanbacteria) bacterium GW2011_GWA2_41_12
CGAACTTGTTGGCGACACGCTCTCGACGAAACTTATCCGCGTAACCGCTGACAACCTGAATCAGAAGGAACAGATTGTTCTCCGGAAAGAAGATTTGATCAGATGCGATCTTGACGATTTGTTGAAGTAGATACTAGGGAGCTTCGCTGATCACCGCGTTTTCAGCGAAGGAGTTGGTGCGCGCGAACGGGCGGGCGGGTGAGAAGCGAATACGTGGAGCTTCGCAAGACCGGAGCGCGTCGTCTGCCGACCCAGGACAAGCGAGGAGGGGTCGCGGGCTTTTTCAGCAGAAAAAGACCTGTGACAAGCGCACACGTATTTGTACGATCTCCCCTCCAAAAAATCCTCCCTCCAAAAATCTTCGGATTTGTATTTTTGAACTTCACGACACGCGAAGGCTAAAGCATTGCTGTTTGTACCTAATCGCTTCGCTCTTAGACAAACAGGGAACGTGCGGAATTGCGGCGAATCATTGGGCGGAGCTTCGCTCCGCCCGCGAAAAAATCGGCAAAATCGAGACCTCTTTGATTCTTGAGTGCATTCTAAACTCTGCTCGAACCTATTTTACCAGCGTGAATGCTAACCTCGCGCGCTCCTCATTCAGCAGAATGACCTACTGGGTCGGCGAGGTGGCTTTGTACTCTGTGTCACGATTCGACTTTGTGCTGACTCTCTCGGACGCGCCTGCTGGCGCGCCCTCGGCCCCCGCCCCGCCGCCAATCCTCTCCGCCAAAGGCGGACAGGCATGCACATCCATTTCGCGGGGGTTTTTGAAAATTGAATGGGCGGCCGGGGCCTGACCGATGAAGTGGCAAATTTTCGTCGCCCAAGTAGCTCGTATATTCCAGCGCCACGTCTGCGGACTAAACAACAGCGTCTCGACTTGGGCGATGCAGACGGTGCCTATGGTGCTGAACTTCAGAACGAGAATGAGCTTGTAAATAAGATTAGAGCAAAAGTTGGCGTATGGAGACGCGAAGGTTATCCGGGGACGACGAAAACAACACACGACCTTTTGCAATACTGGACCGACGATTCGCGTGATAACAAATTATTCTTCTGTCAGATAGAAGCTCTTGAAACATTCATCTACATTACTGAGATTGCAGAGAAAACGGGCGAACACGGGGTCATCAACGAGCTCAAGAAGCTAAATCAGGATGCCAACCCCGGATTGTTCCGTATTGCTCTCAAGATGGCGACTGGCGCAGGAAAGACCGTGGTGATGGCAATGATCATCGCGTACAACACCCTAAACAAGATTCGCTACCCGCAGGACACCCGCTTCACTGATGCTTTCGTTATCGTGACTCCGGGCATCACCATTCGCGACCGCCTCTCAGTACTGCTACCGAATAATCCTCACAACTACTACAAGGAGCGGGACATTGTGCCGTTCCATGACTTTGAGCTGCTTCAGCAGGCTATCGTCCATATCGTCAACTACCATCAAATGGAGCAGAGACAAAATCCCCGTTTTCAATTGGGCGGGGTGATGAAGGCGGCGAAGCTCATCGACGAAGCGGCAATGAAAGAGACTCCGCAGGCAATGCTCAACAGAGTCTTCAAGAGCGTTGCAAGCAAACAGCGTGTGCTCGTTATCAACGACGAGGCGCATCATTGCTACCGTGAGAAACCAAGTGAGGCGAAGCTAACCGGTGACGACCGCAAAGAGGCGGATGAGAACAACGAAGCGGCTCGTGTATGGATAAGTGGCCTTGAGGCCCTTTCAAAGAAAATGAATGTGAACGCGATAGTCGATCTCTCGGCAACTCCGTACTTTTTACGAGGCTCCGGATATGATGAGGGTAAACTTTTCCCATGGGTTGTATCTGATTTTTCACTCATAGATGCGCTTGAGTGCGGAATTGTTAAGATACCTCGGCTGCCAGTAGCGGCAGACAACATAACGAAGGGCGACGAACCGGAATTTCGCAATTTATGGCTGCATATTCGAGACGATCTCCCGAAGAAAGGCATCAAAACAGGAGATTACGATTTGTCCGTATTGGTATTGCCACGCAAACTCCAGACGGCACTCGAATCGCTCTATGGTAGCTACGACCAATACCACAGAGAATATGAGAAGCAAAAAAAGAATAATCCTGCCGTAATGCCGCCGGTGATGATTATCGTCTGCAACAACACGACGGTCTCTGAGCTCGTATATCGCTGGATTGCGGGATATGAACACGAAACAGCGAGCGGCAAACTGAAGATCGAGAAAGGAAATCTGGAAGTTTTCAGGAATGAGGACGGTGTCAGGTTCCACGATAAGCCCACCACCCTGCTGATTGATAGTGCTCGATTGGAGAGCGGCGAAAAGCTCGGCGATGAGTTTAAAAAAGTATTCGAGAAAGAGGTCGGCGATTTTCACAAAGAGTATCGACATCGTTTCCCCGGACGTGAGGAGCCAACCGATGAGGAGCTTCTCCGTGAAGTGATGAACACAGTCGGCAAGCCGGGGAAACTTGGGGAACATATCAAGTGTGTGGTCTCGGTTTCCATGCTCACGGAGGGATGGGATGTCAACACGGTCACGCATATCCTTGGGGTACGCGCGTTTACCACGCAGCTTCTCTGCGAACAGGTCGTCGGTCGTGCCTTGCGTCGCGTTGATTACAGCGTGAATGAGGACGGTCTTCTCAGTCCGGAGTATGCGGAAGTATATGGAGTGCCGTTCAGTTTCTTACGTGCCCCCGAGGGACCGACACCGCCTCCGCCACCAAAGGTCATTCACCGTGTCCACGCGCTACCAGAACGTATAAAATATGAGATCACGTTTCCCCGCGTTGAGGGCTATCGGTACGAGATAGACGAAACCAAACTCGCTGCTCAATTTACCGAAGAATCGACAACTATTATCGAGAATGAGCCGACCGAGGTTACAAGCGGTGGTCCTGTTGGTGAAGAGACGACAGAGAAGCTTGAAAAAATACGGGAAAGACGCGAAGGCGAAGTGGTCATGCGACTGACTCAAGGCCTGCTCAAAAAATATTTTTCTGACGCAGAGGGAGGCGAAAAGTATTGGCTCGGCCCACAGCTCCGACGCATCGCAGAAGAATATGTGAAAGATCGTGTCAATCTCAAAGACCGAATGGTTATTGGGTATCTCACTGTGGGCGAATATTTCTCCGGTGCACTCACGAAGATATATCAAGGAATCGTCGCAGATAGTATTGCGGCTAAGGGAAAGAGAAAACTCCTGCCGATACTTGCCCCGTATGACACAATCGGCTCAACGCAGTATGTGGATTTCCTTACCACAAAGCCCGTGCAAGAGACGGTTATCAGCCACATAAATTATGTTGTTGCCGACACTGAAGAATGGGAACAGGGCGTTGCGAAACGGTTAGAGCAAATGCCCGGAGAAGTACTTGCGTATGTGAAGAATCAAAATCTCGGTTTTGCAATTCCTTACGAACATCAGGGCATTACGCGCCACTATCTGCCAGACTTTATTGCCAAAGTCGCAATGCCAAACGGAAACGTGCTGAACCTTCTCATCGAGGTAACGGGCAAAAAGGACGACAAAAAAGCGACGAAGATAAAGATTACTCGCGAGCTATGGGTACCCGCAATTAACAATCACGGCAAGTTTGGCGTATGGGCAATTCTCGAAATACAAGATATACACGAGACGCAGAACTTGATACGAGCAACGGCGGCTAAAGCTGCTACCGAGCTAGTACAATAGTCCTTATGGCAAAAAGGAAGACATCACAGCCAACGACCGCAGCACCAGTCAAAAGCTACAAGCACAGGGCAAAGCGTCCGCGTATTCCGACACAGGAAGAATCGGCGACACTATCTCCCCGAGAAAAACAGCCGGTCAAAAAGCGTTACGAATACGACCCATCACTCGATCCGCAGCTCACATGGGCCGGTAAAAGAGAACAGGGCGCAGAATTCGGAGTATCTACGGTACCCATTTATGTACAGGAAAATATTGCACCGGAAGGACTAATTGCAAGACTGAAGGCGGGTGTGTCCGACGAGCAACAGATGATGCTCTTCGGCGAAACTGCAGAGACACAGTTGGCCAAGGCGGTAGACTTCTACAAACACGAAGATAACTGGCGCAATCGCATGATACTCGGCGACTCTCTCGTCGTGATGAACTCGCTACTTGAAAAGGAAGGCATGAGGGGCAAGGTGCAAACGGTCTATATAGACCCACCATATGGAATAAAATTTGGTTCCAACTGGCAAGCGTCGACACGCAAGCGAGATGTGAAAGACAACAAGTTGGAAGATATGATTCGGCAGCCGGAGCAGATAAAGGCATTCCGAGACACATGGGAGCTCGGCATTCACTCCTACCTTTCCTACCTGCGTGACAGGCTTACCATAACTCGTGAACTACTCACCGAAAGCGGCTCATGCTTCGTACAAATCAATGATGAAAACGTACACTTCGTTCGCAATCTCATGGATGAAGTATTCGGGAGTGAGAACTTTGTTGGGCTCATTACGTTCAGAACGTCGGCCCCACTTGGTGCGGGATATTTACCCACTATTTGCGATTATGTCGTCTGGTATGGCAGAAAGAAAGACAGTCTAAAATACAGACAACTTTCTCAGCCAAAAGACTATGGTGCTGGGACGAATTATGTGTGGCTCGAAAGACCTGATGGAACTCGTGAACGTATCACGGGCGATGAGCTGAAGGAGATTGACCCGATCAAAAGCAAGCTCTTCTATCCGAGTGATTTAGCCTCGTCCGGATATACGGAGTCTTGTTTTTATGATTTTGAAGTCGAGGGCAAACTAATAAAAGCTGGTAAGAAAAGTTGGCGAACCCATCGGGCAGGAATGGAACGCCTCATCCAACAGGGTCGAATTATGCTCAGCGGTCCGAAACACCGTCCTTGTTATATCCAATATTATTCTGATAACCCAGTACAACCAATAAATAATCTATGGGTGGACACACGGTCAGAGCTTGAAAAGACTTACGTTGTCCAAACCGGAGTCTCAGTAATAGAGCGTTGTGTTCTTATGACCACCGACCCTGGCGATATTGTTCTCGATCCAACTTGTGGTTCGGGGACAACTGCGTATGTATCAGAGCAGTGGGGACGACGTTGGATAACGATAGACACATCACGTGTGGCATTTGCACTGGCACGGACTCGTCTAATGACAGCGAAGTTCCCGTATTACAATCTGAAAGTGAATGGAGACGACACCAAGGCCAACGTCGCTGCGGGTTTCATCTACAAGACCGTGCCCCACGTAACGCTCAAGTCGCTCGCAAACGATGAAGCCGCAGAGCAGGAAGTGTTGTACGACCAGCCACTTGAAAACAAGGATGTCGTGCGAGTGTGCGGACCGTTTACTGTAGAGTCACTCTCACCGCATCGTGTCTCAGATGCACAAGAGATGCTCTCATCCGAAAGATTTGTTGAGACGGTCATCCAAAACTTACTAAAAGCAGGTGTGCAGACAGGAGACAAAGGTGCTCGTGTCGAATTCGTAAACCTGGACATACTCCCAAGTGGTCCAGAGGTACAGGCGGTCGGTGAATACAAAACAAACAACGGCATCAAGAAGGTTGCAGTCGCGATTGGCCCCGAGTTCGGCAGCGTGGATGATGATTTCATTCGTGACGCGGCGAAAGTTGCGAAGAAGTTTTCTGACCTCCTAATCATAGCAGCAACCTCTTTCGATGCATCCGCATTTACCGCAGCCGAACAAACCGACGGCATCAGAATAATGCGAGTCAAGATAAATCCGGACCTCTCCATGGGCGATCTTTTGAAAAAGACAGGGTCAGGCAATCTCTTTATCGCGTTCGGTGAGCCAGACGTAGTCGCAAAAGACGTGAAAGGCGGTATTGTCGTCGAGATTCGAGGCGTTGATGTGTACGACCCTGTGAAAAGCGAGATACGTTCGAGCGGTTCCGGCGATCTCGACCACGACATTGCCGCATGGTTCATTGATACTAATTACAACGACCAAGCATTCTTTGTCACCCACGCATACTTCCTCGGGGCGGATAAACCCTACGAGAAGCTCAAAAAGGCACTCAAGGCCGACATCAGTGAGGAAGCATGGGACGAGTTATACAGCACTGTCTCGCGACCGTTCCCGAAGCCTAAGACGGGTAAGATAGCCGTAAAGGTCATCAACCACTACGGCGACGAAGTAATGAAAGTTATTGAAGTATGAAAAATGTGCACAGAGGAGGCTCCATACGGCCCGCAGCGAGCACAATTGCGTGCTAAAGTTGTAAGGCCTAGGTGTCGTGCGCACTTTTGAACAATGAATCTCACGAACGACACAATCATTAGAGAGTCACTCGTTTGTCGACTGAACGAACAGTACGCTACATATCCGGAGTACCGCGTGATTCCCGAGCTCGGGCTATGGCATGGCGCATCGAGAATAGACGTTGCTGTAATAAACGGCCTATTACATGGATTCGAGATCAAAAGCGATCGCGATACTCTGACCCGCTTGCCGGAACAGATGCGAGTGTATAATTCCGTCTTCGATAAAGTCACCCTCGTGGTGGGCAGTAGCCACCTTGTCGAGGCGTTTAAGATGGTGCCCGACTGGTGGGGTATTGAGACTGCGCACATAGGAACGAACGGATTGGTTTTCTTTAACCCGATTCGCGAATCGAGAGATAATACGCAACAAGACGATCTTTCGATTGCTAGATTATTGTGGAGACGCGAGGCCTTGGACTTGTTGGAAAAAGAAGGGAAAGCGGATGGTGTGCGCTCGAAGTCACGTGAGCTAATCTATGCGAGAATCGCGGAGTCTATCGAGAGAGAACCGTTGAAGGAATACGTGCGGAGCGTCCTCCAGTATTCTCGACAGGGTTGGCGGTCTGACGTGCAGCTAGTGTGACGTGATGATTGATCGCAATGCTAAGCCATTTTTGCGGATTACCCGTTTTTTGATTTGATGTATCGGCCATTCGTTTGATTTCGGCATCGCCGAAACTGTAGGTCTCTCCTTTATAGAACGATTGGCCGACGAGCGCGCGGGCATATCCAAGGGATTGCTTGTGGCCGGGTCCTTTCTGACCGGGCTTTTTATTTATGTAGCCCAGCGCTTGTCCTCTGAACACTTGCCACTGCCCATCATCGGCATATCTCACACTCGCGCTAACGCTTGCACCAGGAATGTACCCGTAGAAAACGGGGTGCTGAACGGTATAGTCAGAGTAAGTCGGAACTCGCGACAGTTTTTTACTATCGCGCAGCGCGTTCCACAGTATCCAATCCAAGCGAGAAAGCGGGTGCGTGCCGAACACTTCGAGCTCGGTCAGGTCTTTCGGGAAGGCGCCGCCAGACACGACGAATGATCGCCATTTAGTCAGCTCCGGCAGCCGTGCGAGTTGTTCGGCGATATCGTCGGCAGACGCCCCGCCATCGACTATCTGCAAATCAACGAGAAGGTCCACATTCTTAATATCGAGTGCGTTTATTTTTACAAACTCCATGATGCGGGCGGGCATGTCTTTTTCTTCAAGATGCGCTCTGTCGATACGGAGACACAGTCCATGTCCGCTCGACTTCGCGTACTTCACTGCGACAGCGCGTGTATCCATATCGGCACTCGTACTGGTCACGGGAATTATGTAAACGACGGGAATGGAGAAAATGTCCAACGCACTTGATGATTCAAGGATTTGCTTAAAAGACGATGCTCGTATATCTCCGTCGAGGAGATGGACGTCCACAAATATCGAACTTCTCCCGCAAAACTTGAGAAGCTTTTTTGCGGTCTCCGGCAGTCTGCGCAAGAATTTTTCTCGGGGCTTTTCTATAACTTTGCGTCTATCGTTCGGGTCCGTAGTTGGCGCAGGCATGATGAATTCCACGAGAGGCGTTACTTTTTGCCGGTCATCAGGGAACAGTTTTTCAAGCGCTGTCATTTCAGCAAGCCGCCAGCGTAGTATGGGAACGTATGATTTTGTAGGCGTGTCCATAATTATTCTTTAAAGTCGGCGGCAAAGTACTTTTGAACGCTCAGGCCCTTGTCGTTCACAAGCTTGTTCAAGTAGAAAAAATTCTGGTGTTTGAACTGGATGAGGCCCGCCACGACTGCGGTCTGGATGCCCAGTTCTTTTGCCAGACTCTCTGCCGCCATTGGAGAAGGGGTGTATTTCGCAGCACTAATAGCCCACTTGCTATTGGGGAGGATCGACTCTTGAGCGAGCGCATCCGCATCCTTCTCTTTTTCGTCGACGTGTATACCGTCTTTGCCTTGCAGCTCTTCGTCGTAGAAAGACTCCGTCCCATTGTTGAAGTGGAGGGCCACGTGGGCCAGTTCATGCATCAACGTGAACCAAAAATTGTCGGGACGGTCGTGACGGATTGTAAGACCTATTACAGGGTTCTCCTTCACTGCGAAAAAGGCCGCACCATCCAAATGCGTCTTGGGGAGGTGAGGTTCAATAATCAGTTTGATGCCACGCTTCTTGAGGTAATCTCGCGCCAACAGCGGCCCATTTTCTTTTACACTTAGACGTACGACCTCCTGCATGAATGCCAGATTTACCGTCCCGTCTTTGTATTTAACCGAAACTTTTTCTTTTCCAGCTTTTTGCAGGACCCGCAACCCCCATGCAAGCAGAGCGTTATTATCCGTGCGTGGCGCGGAACGGAAATTTGTCTTTCGATACAGGGCGGCTGGTTGTACGTTACCGATTAGCTCGAAAAAACCGTTGATAAGTTCTGACTTGTCGTGTTCCTTGAGGGTTTTTCTGCCGAAATAACCGCGTCGCTCCATTGATCGTACAAGCGCTGTGTCCCAGTTCTGGGACTCAAAGCTGCGTGACGGTTTTTGTATGAGCACTTTCGCAGGGATGCCGAGCCCAGCAGAAAGAGCGCGTACCATATCGATGGTAAGTTGGCGTTTCCCAGACAAAATTTCCGACACTCTTCCAGCGGTGCCAATATATGGCACGAGATCCGCGGGCTTAAGGCCTGCTTGCTCCATGCGGAATTTGATTGCCTCGATTGGATCGGGAAGGTGCTCGGGGAAAGTTTTTGACTCGTAGTCTTTAACGAGTGCAGCAAGGAGCGTAAGACGATCCGCATCCGTAGATCCGAGTTCCGGGTCACGGTCAATAAGCTCCTCGATGAGTCGGAGAGCTTCGTTATAATCCTTTTCTGTTTTTATTATTTTTATATCGTTCATACACATTATCCAATTTCCCACTTCTCGTATTCCTTGTGAGTGCCTATGGCCTTCACCAGCACAATGCCGAGCTTGTAGGTAATCTTCACCCAAAGCCGGTACCTGTTGCCACGGATATCGAAGATGGCCTGTTGTTTCCCAGGGATGTCCGCTTTGGGATATTGCCGCTTGAGGTCGTAGGGTGTTTGCCACGCTGCTTCTTCGATTTCGGCCTCCCATGCTGCCACCTGCGATCGCGCGTCGGGATGCTCATGCTTGAATTTGTCCAGTTTGTCTTTGCCAGCCAATTCCATAGGTGAGTAATATCTCTGGTACATCCATATGAGCTCCCAACATGGGAATACTATTTCATGTACGATAATCTGTCCACTTCCCAAGACGACATTTTTATCGTGTGGCGGAGTAACTAACTTAATTGCTATTATACCACTTCCAGCCAAAAAAGCAAGCTTTTGCACACCAACTATGTGAGCCGTTCGGCTAGGGTAAAATACGGGCATGGCTGACGATGCACCAGTTCAAGTACCAACACCCGAACCAACGCCATCTGAACCCGCACAGGAAGCGCCTGCGGCCGTAGAAATGCCCGTCCCTGCCCCAGTAGAGGCAACAGCACCCGAAACCGCCGCCTCCGCACAAAACTCCGTCGAGCCAACGCAAACGGCTCAGCCCGAAACCCAAACGGCTCAAATGGGAAGAAGTGAGCCGTTACCCACTCCGAGTGAGCCGTTACCAGACCAGCAACCATTTTGGAAGCTCTTGATGGGAAAGGCCCTACTACGCTAAAGCTACGAAGGGCAGGCATAATAACCAACGACGAAGTGGAGAAACTTCTGCATGTCTCGGACGCAACAGCGACACGGTATCTCTCTGCATTGGAAAAGGAGGGAAAGATTCAGCAAGTCGGGAAAACCGGAAAAGCAGTCGAGTACACGCGCATTTGAATTTGAGTGCAAGGAGGCACGGAATCGGAAGTGGGATGCGAAATACAAACGACGCGCAGCCGCGCTTCTCGCGGCTGACCCATGCGCCTGACCAGAGACAGGCGCATGCATAAAATGGATGCCATCTGGCGGGCAGTAATTCAACATCTATACGAAGGCGCTGTTCGCAACCCGTGGCATCCGCAGTGGATTTGCTTTTTGGATTCCTGCATCCAAACGGCTCACATACCCGTTATGTGAGCCGTTTGCCCCCGCCCCCCCAGTAGTACAGCAAAGCTGACTACGGGGCAGGCATTCGATTTTCAAAAACCCCCGCGAAATGGATGAGGATGCCTGTCCGCCTTTGGC